>OLHA01000400.1_pt1 | contig 25375 bp, 24 predicted proteins | sample 1605961 | NCBI WGS metagenome assembly OLHA01 (sample SAMN03283288) | human gut metagenome | biome: human-associated habitat; material: feces | host: Homo sapiens | place: Peru | collected 2012
CTATTAGCTATTTTCTTTAATAATGTAGTTTTTCCAACTTTAGGTGGAGCAACAATCATTCCCCTTTGACCTTTTCCAATTGGTGACATTAAGTCAATAATTCTCATTGCATATTCATTTGGAACTGTTTCTAGCCTTATTCTTTCATCTGGATAAATAGGTGTTAAATCATCAAATTTTTGCCTTCTATATGCTTTCTCTGGTGCTTCACCATTAACTTCACCAACATAAATTAATGCTGGGAATTTTTCTCCTTCTTTTGGTTGTCTTGCAATACCTTTTATCTTATCTCCTTTATCTAATCTAAATCTTCTGATTTGTATTGGTGATATATATACGTCTTTTGGTGTAGATAAATAATTTTCACCTCTTAAAAAACCATATCCATCAGGTAATACTTCTAAAATTCCTTCAATAATTTGGTCTTCAGCATTTGTTACTTTATATCCACTATTATTTGATTCAGTAGCGACTGGTTTTGTTGTGTTATCTAAATTTTGAGAAGAGCTTTCTTTTGAATAGTTGTCTTCTTCTTTTGATAATACCTCAATTAATTCATCCTTTTTTAGTTTTGATACATTTGTAATTCCTTTTTCTTTAGCTAATTGTCTTAATTCTACTAATGTACATTTTTCAAAATTCATAAATTTTGCCCCCTAAATATTAAATTATATTGGAATTTATTAAGATTATTTAATTAGAAATAAAAATATAAAATGCTTTATTGATCTAAATTTTTGTCGTATAGTATACGGTAGAGGCAATATTATATATGCCTCTAATAATATTTTAGTTAGTTATATCGATATATACTCGTTCATTTGGTAAATACATTCCAAGTTTTTCTCTTGCTACATTTTCTATGTATTCTGTTGAATTTATGTTGTTTTTTATGTCTTTTAGCTCAGCGGTTTCTTCGTTTGCTGTTTCAATTTGATTTCTATATATTTCAGCTTCACTTTTATATGAGTTTAAAGTTTGTTGTTGAGAAAAAAGTGTGCATATGAAATATATTAATACTGCTATTATTATAAATCTGTTTATTTTTAATTTCTTTTTCATATGTAAAATCTCCAATACTAATAAATTACTAATTTACTTCTATATTATAACATAATATTCTTCTTTTTCCAGCTTTTTTTTAATAAATTCAAAGTTTTTTTGAATGGATACAATATTATCTTGAATATTCTTACTATAATTGTTATTATAAATTTAATTATAGATGAAAAAAATTTAACTATTAATTTACTAAAAAACTTGAAATATATTAAAATTCCTATAAATAAACCAACAAACATATATATTCTCAATTCGCCAGTTGTATATTTCATAACCGTATATAACAGTATTATTGCTGATATAATCCAAAATAATATATCTTCAAAATATGTTAATAGATTAGGGGCTTTACAAACTTTTCTTCGTATTCTAAAAATATCAAATAAAATGCTTATGGTAATTCCTGATATTGCAAATATGGTTAATATTTTTAATTGATTCATTATGATTTCATTCAAATTAAAAATCCTCTCTATTTAAATATTTTACCAAAAAAACCTGAATCATGTTTTTCCATATTTTTATCACTGTAACATAAGCTTGCAATATTTCCATCAACAATGACTTCTTCAGAGTCTAAATTTAGTTTATTAATTCGTAAGTCTTCACCTTTTACTGTAAGCATTCCTAAATGAGTTTCTACAATTACAATTTGGTCATCAAAACTAAGTACATCAAGTACTCCAGATATATTTAATTTTTCTCTACTTTCTAATATTAAATTTTGTATAATATTAGTTTTTTGAATATTATTTTTTCTTTCTTCAATAGCCATAGCTTTTCCACACTCCTTTGGTAGAATATATTCATATTAGTGTGTATTTATAACTGGATAATATGAGAAAATACAAAAAAATAACCCCTTATGTAGCTACATAAGGGGACCTCTTGTTTTGATAAGAAAAAGAATTATTCTTCATAAATAATGAAACCGCCTGAGTTTCCAGCTTTGAATGTACCGCATTTTATTTCAGAAGTCTTTCCGAGCAAAAACTTAGTAATACTTGCTGAAGCAAATTGTGTCATGTTATAATTTTCAGAATCCGAGCTGTCAAACCATACCAAAAATTGTATAGTAGTAGAACCCGAAATAGCTGAAAAAAGGTAAACATTTTCAACTTCGCATTTATAGTGCTCTTCAAGCAGACTTATAATCTGATTGCGATACTCTTCATAATCACTTAGATTTATAAACTGTTTCAACTTAGTTTGTTTTCCATCATTCAAAGTAATCTCTTTTGGTAAATCAACACTAGATGATGGAGTTTTACTAGATTCTGAAGTTTCACTTTCAGTAGCAACTATTGATGTACTAACATCTTTGTCTTTTGGCTTTTTGGAATTTACCAATTTGCTTATTCCAAAGATGATAACTGCAAAAAGAACTATGGCGATTCCGACAAATTTTAAGATATCCTTTAAAGGATATAAAGTTATCACTTTTGATGAATCACTAAACCACCAAGTGGTCTTTTTTCCATTATCAGAACATTTGTCAATCACTTGACTTTGAGGTTGTTTTAATCGTTTTAGCATAAAAAAATCTCCCTTCACTTTTAAACGATTAATATTTTTTACCAAGTCACATTGTGACTTATAAATATATTATAGTATTTTTTTACATTTATGTCAACTTTTTTAAAAAATTAAAACAGTGAATTAAAGCTTACTATGCAGGGATAGTTTATCTTTTGCACACATTAAAATCAGTATTTCCTTGATACTGTCCACTATCGGCATCTTCAACTAATGCACCATTTTCAAGATATGGATTATGGGGTTCTTCTTCATTTTGATTTATCTCTTCTTGTATATCCATATTAGGAAGATCTGGAACTTTAAACATTATAGGCATATCAGAGACCAACGCCTTGCCCGCTATAATGGCTTGTCTAAATTTTAAACTAGGCAATACCTTTACAAATTCTTCGCCAAAATGGTTTATAAGGAAGTCTCGACTGGTATTATCTAGCTGTTTGAATGATATAATGGTATTACATTGCGTTAGTATAGTTTTTGATATATTGGCGGTACGTTGTGCAATAACTAGCAAACCTATATTATATTTTCTTCCTTGTAAGGCTATTTGTGCAATTGTATTAGTAAGTTTAGATGAGGTCTTATCATTTCCTCCTGCTGTATTCCATTCTGGAATTACAGTATGAGCTTCTTCTAAAACAATACAGCCTTTTTTATCTAGTGAAAACATATTTTCATCTTTTGCCAAGTCAAATAGTGCTTTAAAAAAGAATTTAGTATACTCTAAAGACACTTCTGTATTAGATAATTCCTGTAATTCAAATAAGCATATATTGCTTGTATGCTCCATATTTATAAAATCACGTAATTTATTTTTTATATGATTGATAATTTGTTTTTCTAATTCATTTACATAATTACGATCTGCCTGCGCCAAATTCATGTTTTTACGTAAAACATAATGTTCCAAATGCTCTGTTAACGAAGCATTAACATCATTTGCACCGGCATTAGCAAATGTTGTGGGGGTGATGTTTAGCGCGTTAAAATTCGTATTTAATTGCAAATCTTCACATCGCATTTTTCTCTTCATTTCCCCTGTAAAATCAATACAGAACACTTTTGTATTATTATCAGCTAGCTTCTGTATTATATTACGCGCAAACACCGATTTACCGGTTCCTGTTGTTCCTAAAATTGCCGTATGATGAGTTACCAAATTATTAATATCAACAACCACCTTAAATTCTGTATTCTCTATTTTACCTAATTCGAGTTCTCCTTCTTTAACATCAGGCCCTATAACATCTTTAGCCATCATGACCTTAGTATTTACTGCTGGAACCCATCCATAATTTTCAAAGTTACGGATAGAATTGCGCCAAACACCAAGCTGAGTCGCATGAGAAATTATCAGCCCTATCTCATTATGACTTTCTAATTTCTGCACATCCGTGACAGCCTGTGTTATCTGATACAAAACTTTTGCATTTTCTTCTTCCTTGGTTTCTTCGTTTCTCATTTTTACTTCTACAGATAATAAGTCACCATTTGTTAACAATTTATTGGGGGAGTACTCAAATCTAATTTTAGATATATCTGATTGCTCTATAACGGTCCCAACAAAATTTTGCAGTATTTCCTTTTCACGCTCATTAATATCTTCCTTGGGGATTTTATAAACAATATTATTTTCATAACCATGATTGTTCTTATCGGTCTGTGTTGTAATCCCCAATACTTTTATTTTCTGTTGCGAATCTAAAGAATATCGATCTATAACAAAACCTCTAACAAACATATTATCGTTCGCACCATATCTAAACTCTACAAAATCGAATAATTGCATACTTATTTTACGTTTAGATGAATCTACTAAGTCTATTATAAACGTATCTTTGGATTGCACTGCAACCATTTTTCCAATCGGTTCTGGGCGATTATATTTTTTCAAACAAAATAAAGATAGGAAAGCTGTTATCAACGTTTCTAGCAAATTTTGTATTCTTTCTGATGAAATAATTAAGAAATATCCTAACACTACCAGATAAAAAGCCACAGTATCAGATATTGTACCCGAAACCACATCTGAAGAATACAATGATAAAACAGCGATTCCTATTAACAACCCAAATAACAATCTAGAATTGCCTAGATGTCCCGCCATGTTTTTAAACCAATTCGATATGGATAATCTTTTAGTCGACCCACTAGGATCATATAAAATTACTGAACTTGACGCTAAAATCAGAGAAATAAAAGCATATATGAATAAACATCTGATAGCAATGTTAATATTACTGTCAGTATTAATAAATGGCGCTAGCAAAATTAATACGTTAACCGATGATGCAATGATATCTTTCGGGGCTTCGAAAAAACCTGCAAAAAACACATTTATTATTAATGTAACAATAGCTGAAAATAACAACAAATCCATTTCATTGCCACTTAAAATTGGACGACCGAACCAATGAAACAGACAAACTGCCATACAAATATAGCAAACACCTAATAAAATTCTTATAACATAATCCCGAACACCCATAAAATACCCCTTAATCTTTAATTGAACTATATCCTATACATTTTTATATGCAAATTCTATCTTTTTGTTTTAATCCACTTGATTTGACGTGTTTTTTACGATAAAATTTGTATTGAATCCAAAGGGATTTGGGTTCGGGGCTGTGATAAGCTCAGGTTATTCGGTGCGAAATAATAATGAAACATCGTTATGCCGATATTTTCGTGATTTTGGCACATGTTTGTTAAGGCTGGCCATGCGCAAATCATGAATTAGATTTTTGCCCGAATATCCCATTTCCGCACGTTTAACCTCATCTGCCACTTCTATAAATTTGTTGACATCAAACGGTGTAAAATATCTGCCCCATAAATCAATCGCAATGCAATCTAAATCTGTGCGGTGTTTTTTGAGCCAGTCATATACATAGCTAAATTCAATATACAAGTATACAGTTCCATCAGAACTATGACTGATTTCCCGCGCAGATGTAAACACCGCCAGGAAACGCTGATGTATTTCGCTCGCATCTTTGACATCCGGCAATAAGTCCACCGCACCAATATCTGCATATTCTATACGCGCATCCAATTCACCACGTTTGGCATGTATAATTGCCATACTATTTGGTCGCCCATGTGATGGCAAAAACTTTACTGGAACAAGGACCTTGGAGCGCATTAAAACAGCAAAGAAATACACAAAACTTTCTTTATCATCAAAAACACGCCATTCTGCCAGTGCGCCACCTGCACCACCGGTCAGGTAATCTGTATCGCCAATTTTGTGAATTATTGAATACGGAAAATCCAACCCAACATCATGATAACGACCTTGCTCACAACACCATACTGGCAAAGATTTATTATTCTGTGGCACAGTCACACCTAGTTATTATTTTGTCTCAGTTGTTCCAAAAAATTTCTAAGTTCTTTTAATTTTGGTGCTGGACCCTTGCAATTTTTGCTTTTATAAAAACCTGGATAATTTCGCAACAATTCTTTGACGCGTTCCAGCCCCATCCAATTACCATAATAATAGCCGAATATTGAAATATTTTTACTAACGCACTTTTCCAGTATTTTTATGTTTTCATTTAATGCTGATTTTGCATAATCATCCCACTGGTTATATTTGGGGATATCTGCAGAACTTTCCGTATGGTATGGATAAAATTCCAACGCTAATATTTTTGTGTCGGGAATACCAAACGCATCTGTAATTGTTAAAACTCCGTCCCACCACTCTTCGTATTCTCGGGCCACAGAAAATTTATTTCCTGCGTCCATATAGCAACCGTCCAATGACATAGTATAATCAGACAGACGTTTATAGTGTTTCGGTTTTTTACCGGGATTGCACAACAGGATAACCAATTTGGGCGACCTTTCATTACCAATACGTTTAACCGGAAAACGGTATTTATTTTCAACCATAGCCACCCCATTGAATTCAAGTTCATTTTTGCATAAACGCATACTTAAATCAATGGTAAAAATGCAGCGATTTGGCGGTCTTTCCAATTACGCTTTATTAAAAAATACAAAAAAATCAAAATATTGTCACCGTCTCCGGTCTCCGCCGCCACGCGCCCCACACCGCACAATCCAACCACGGGTTGTATTTTACCCACAATTTCCGCTGATTCGTGCAAAAGCGACAAAAAACCACCCTATGCAGGGTGGTTTTTATCTCTGGCGGAGTTGTAATAAATGACGGTATTGGATATCCAATTTACAGGGATTTGCAGGGAATTTTTGGTATTTCTGCATCGTCATTTTCGGCCGCCGCGCCAAATTTCCGCAGCTTTTATAAAATCCCCCACAAAAATAACAGGGAATTTGATTTCACAAAACAGGGATTTTATCAGCACACATCAGGGAACAACCACACCCCGCCCCCGCCAGGGTATCTACACCCTTTATCGCTAATTATTTGAAAACTATTTGACAATCGCCAACCGATAACGGCGACCTTTGTTTTGCCCCACGGCAACCAACACACCTGATGCAACCAATGAAGCAAACAGTTGGCGCACACGCTGGGCTGATTTGCCTGTCAATTTCATGGCCGTGGCGGCATTAATATCGCTATCTTTTTGTAATATTGGCATAATCGTGTCTAAAAACACCTTGGTTGTTTTATCCAACTTATCGCTAATTATATCGCTAATTTTTGTGTTTTTATTAGCGATATTTATATGCGTATCGCCTGCATCCAGCACGTTATTTTCGCTCAGCAACAGGTTACCAAAGAACCGATGCAAATAGTCCATCGTGCGCGAAACGCCAGTATTTACATTTTCGTAATTGGCACGAACCAGCGCATTGCGGAAATATTCGGCATTATTTTTGAACAGTTCATTGTCGGCCATAAATCCTTTGCTGCGCAGATATTTAATTGCAAACACAGCCGTGGTGCGGGTATTCCCCTCACGAAACGGATGAATCTGCCAGATGCCGGATATAAATTCGGCTATATGGTGTGCCTGGGCACGCGAGGTCAGCCCCGCATAACTAAATCGCCGTTCACGGTCAAAATCGTATTCCAATGTCTTTTCAATATCGGCGTGCCACGCATAACGCACCGTATCGCCATTTAATGCGCTTTCTGGCTTTGTAATATCCTTGTCGCGAATGCGCCCAACCCATTCATCCGGCAGGCTGTCGCGAAACAGATATTCATGAATGCTTAACAATGTTGTCGGCGCAAAGGTAAATGACGGATTTCCCAACAGTTCGGCAATGCGATTGGAAACCTGATCCGCCTCCATCGTGTCTGGTTTCTCAGCCCGTCCACCGTCGGTTTGATAGTATTTATGCAGGCTTTTGGCGACATCAGCATGGGTGATTTTACCCTCTATATTATCGCGCGCCACCTGGTACAAATAACGTGACGGGGTCAGCCCATCGACACGTTGCAGACCGATGGCAATGTCCCAGTTGCGGGCTTTTTCCTGCTTGCCCGGATCACCCACGGTCTTGTATTCGCTAACAAAATCAGTTGCCTTTACCATGCCTTGATTATAGATAGAAATTCCACAAAAAGCCACTATTATTAGCGATATCGTGTATTATTTGGGAACCCCACCAAATAATTAGGTAATATTTAGGTAACAATTAGGTAAGATTAGGTAACTATCTGGGAAAATTTAGGCACGATTGACGGTTGATTATTGGCGCAACACCCGGCATAATGGTGACGATATGCCAAAGATATTCACAATTGGTTTTAGTGGTAAAAGCCCGGACGCGTTTATGGATGTGCTAAACGCTGTGCGCGTGCGCACGATCTGGGATATACGCCAATGGCGCATCAGTACGCACGTACCATTTTACAGCGGCGACCGTTTGGCGGCGACACTGGGGCCGCGATATGAATACCATCCAGAATTCGCCCCAACATCAGAAATTTTGGCCGGTTACAAAGACGGCCATATTACCTGGCCTGATTATGAACGAATGTACCGCGAATTATTGGCTACACGCCACCCGACCGAGGGACTTTCCCCGGCTGACCTTGACCGCATCTGCCTTTTATGTACCGAGAAAAGTGCCACACAATGCCACCGCCGCCTCGCCTCTGAATACATTGCGGAGCACTTCTTCAACATTGAGATTGCACATTTGTAATGTAATTTATCACTCTTGATTTTCGTTTCAAATCGTATTATACTACGAGTATGCTTGTTGGTAAGCTAGCTCGTTCGTGTAAAGAATCTTCATTCATCCAACAACTTAGATAATATAACCCTCCGAGCTTGTTATCTAAAACCACAGATTACGAACGCCAAAATACTATTTAGATAATGAACTTGGACAACACCGCGATGCGGTAAAGGATTATATTATGAAAGAAAACAACATTGAATACTTTAAAAAACAAGCTAAAAATCTCTATCAAGATTATAAAACGCGGAGATTGTCCGATGCTGGCGACATATACGAATACTCTCCAAAGTACTATGATATTACACAAATTTTCCTTGATTTTGATATCTTTGATGACGAACCAGACTTTGAGTTTTCATTGATGAAAGCTCAACATCTTATAGCCACAATTCTGGACTTCAAAAGTTGGGCAGATCTATTAAAAGCCTCTGATACACAATTAGAAATCGCGAAAATTAAACTATGGTGTTTCACATTGGATAACTATGACCCATTAAAAATAGAAGATTATGAATTCTTCATGGGCGAAGCAGAAGATAATGCAGGCACTACGTTTGATGACGAAACTAGATTAGAACTGGCTAAATATTATATCAAAGGCGAAGGTCAGGAAAATGTGCCAGTTAATGTTCTTGCCGATCCAGAACCAATTGTTTATAAAGAAGTGAAACAAAAAGCGAACTCAGCTGAACATCCTGTTATGCTAGAATGTATACACTGTGGCAAACGTTTCTTATCAAATGAAACTAAATTGATAAAACCAAAAGACGCTCCCGATACGGAGATACAGGAAGTGTGTAAACATTGGCCAGACTGCGATGGTCATTCATGGGACTTGATACCAGTCCAAACGACGGAGGACAAATAAAATGAGACATTGTTATAAGTCTTATGACAGAATGCCCAAAACACATGTCAATAATAATGGCTATCGTGTTTACAATGATACTGGTACATTAGTTCACAGACATATGGCGGAAATAAAACTGGGCCGACCGTTACGACCTGGTGAAGTCGTACACCATATAGACCGAAATAAGCAAAATAATAATCCATCTAATCTACACGTATTTGCAAACCAGCAATCTCACTGGAATGCACACAAACAAGATGCGGTAAGATATGGAACAGATTATAGTTTCAAAGGTAAGAGTAGCAAAATATAATATTTACGACACATCAATTCAATTGCCAAGATTAACAAAAAAGGGAATGTATTGCTACATTCCCTAAGAATATAACCCACAGAAAAATTATACCCCTATTTGCAAGCCATCACATGACCAACAAATTTGCGCTGTGTGTGGCCGCCATCGGCCCTTAACGGATTTCTGCGTTGCGCAAACTCAATATACCTCTTGTCCTCGTTTATAATCTAACTCTTTTTTTAGATTAAATTCCTGCCAATCAACAAACCAACATGTGAACATATTTAATATTTCGTCCTGCGTAACCTTACCATTGATATTATTATGTGTCAAGATTTCTCGCTTTACATCATCCGAAACATACGGACAGGCCAAAGTATCTAGAAATAAGAATACGTTTTCAGCATCAGCAAAACTGCATTTTTGATTTAGAAGTCTACACCTTATTTCATTTATTACAAAGTTAATAAGATTACTATATTTCTTTTTACCATTAGTATAAAACAATAAAACCATTAACGATAAATAATTCAATTGATAATTTTGTTTAAATTCACCTTCATCGGGTTTATCTATTCTAAAATATGATGCTAAATCTCCTTCAGAGAAATCAAAACTTTTACCTAAATCCTGCAATAACAACAATAAATAAGAGGTCTCTATCTGAAAATATTCACCAGGTCTATTTTTCTTTAACACAATAGTTAATTCATTATAAATTTGCTCAAAAATAGCAATTTTATAATTTTTATTGGAGCCCTTACGTCTATAAAAACCAACAATCATTTTGAGAATTCTAGCCAGTCTAATCGAAGTATTCACACGTGGAGACATAGAATATATAAAAACAAGCACTTCAATAATATTTTCCAACGCTAGAAACATGCGACGGTCCGTATCCGCGTCCTTACACGGCACTAGAAAAACATCTATAAGCTCTCGTAATTTTGTTTCAGTAATTGCTAACGTATAGTTTAATACATCTTTATAATCAACATTTGTTTCTTTAATAATTACTTTAAAATCCGTAATGATTTTTTTTGCATTTATACTTATTTTACCCTGCTTGACCAATCTTCCAGAAACAGTTTGTTCAGAAATTTCATAAAGAAACGAAGCCTCTAATAATTTCCTAATTTTATTTTTAGCAACACTAATATTTGTAATTATAGGTTTATTATATTCTTCTTTTTTTGATTCATTTAAATATAAATTATACTTTGATAAAATCTGTTGCAATTCGGAAAATATGATATTTTTCTCGTTATCATCATTGAAAAACACAAAAAAATCATCAACATATCTGAACATTTCATAATGTTGTTTCTCGTAAATACCATTTTTTATTAGATTGTTTTTCAGCTCAACATCTATTCTCTGCAATATAATTTCCGCAAAAATTCTAGAAAATTCTGGCCCGATAACAATGCCATGTGTTTCTTGATAATTTAAATTTTGCATTAATTTATCGAATTCAGCCCCAAAACTTGTCTTGGCAAAATTATTAGATTTCGTATAATCTTTACCATACAATGCCCACGTAATAGAATGTGTATAAATACTGTCAAAGCACCTAGATATGTCCAGCTTTATAAGCTGGTTATATTTTTTCTCACATCTGTTAAATAAAAAATCGTCATAAAACTTATGTATATTACTATATTTTTCATACACAAAGAAAGACTTTAATTGCTCATACTCTTCATCATATTGTTCTATTCCCAATTCCTCATTCGATAATTTAGATTGATGTAATGTATCTTTATAAAACATATATCTCGCAATACAATGTGGGAATCTAATAGAAAATGTGCTTTGACCACAATAGTATAGCATAAGTTCTTTATACTGCTCGTAAAAAGCTATTATTTGTAATTGATTAAAAGGATGAATAACTGTGAGCTTCCTAAAGCTATCTACTTTATGCAAAATCTTATATTGAAACGGGATTTTTACAAAATTTTTGCCTAACGTTATACATTTATTATCCCCCTGACGAATTATTTTCCCATTCACCCCAAGTAACAATTTAATAAAACTATCAAAAGCATCTGAAGTATCACCTCTCCAACAAAGCATGTTTTGTACAATCTGAAAGTTATATTCTTTAATAAAACGCAAGAAATGCCTATTTGAAAATATAATAGGCAATTCATATGGTAAAACATCGGATAGCAACACCCTATTTTTATCCAATTTTATTTTAGCAGTTCTCATCATAACGCCATATTTTTGTTATTTGTTTTAACTTATTTGCTGAATATTTATGATAGACCCTCTCAGTCCAACCTTTTTCAAAAGAAAATATACTCAAGCTTTTTGCCAACACAACATCATTTACTTTCAATATACAATAATTAAGGTATGCATCCAAGCCACGTAAACATTCACCTTTTGTTATAAATCTATTTGAATAATATATACCAACCACTATATTATTTTTGTTGTTGAGCAGCCTAGTATTAGAAGTCAGGAATCGAATACGATGATACAAGCAGTGTCGAGCCACACGTTTATTTTTTGTACGACGATACATATCAAAAGCTTTACGTATACGTTCTTTAAGCTTTTTAGTTTTTTTATCAGACAATTCGAATTTTGGCACGCGATTTGATATTGATACTGTTATCTTATATCCCAAAAATTCAAACAATTTATCTCCTGTATCTTTTTGCAGAAAAATGCCTTTGGTTTTATCCATGTTCATTTTTAAATTCATTCTTCCAAAAACGTCTTGTATTTTGGAAAGACAATCTGCTTCTTGCATATTTTTATCTGGATAAAACACTAATACAATATCGTCAACATATCTAGCATAATAACCTAGATTTGGTGTATTTTTGACTAACTCGTCCAATTTAGACATATAAATTTCAGATAAATAAGCACTAACCCCTACTCCTCTTGGAACTCCTTTATTTACCCCACCACAAAGCGTGCTATAATTTTTAATAACTTGGCGAATATATTTTTTTGAGCTAACACTCAACAATTTATTTGAGCATATAATATCCAATAAGTCAGAGTGTGGTATGTCTTCATAAAAACTAGAAACATCTGTTCTTATAATAATTTTAGGCAGTCTATCTTCCAGTATTGCTCTTAGTTGAGCTAATATATTGTTTCTACTAGCGGGATTAACCTTGAAAATCTTACTAAGATTTATCTGAGTTTGTTTTGAAGCACAAAAACTTACTAATGATTTCTTAAAAACATATGTTTGTTTCTCATGAACAATTGGACCTTTCTCTAATATCGCCCGAAATGAGCCAGACTGTATTTGTTTCTCTACCTCTAAGAAACATTCGTTTAATTTGAGATTTTTATTATTCTTATACTCTTTTATCACATCATAAACAGCCTTTTTTCCTGCTTTTGTTTTTGCGTTTTTTATGCTTAGTCTAGCTTGTTTTATAGCTTCAGTAATTTTACGCACTTCTACAAGCTCATCAAATATATTTTCTAAATAAATACCTTTACGATTTTCTATATCGTATATCTCTCTAAAATTTTTTACAGAAAATGATTGATCTAACATATTAATCTTTTCCTCTATCAGCAGGTAGCATACTTGATAGCATATATTTTTTCCACTGGTTTTTACAAACAAACTGATTTAAGCCATTTTTTTCACCAACCAAGCCACACAAACTTTCAGATCGCCTAATAAGGGGAAGGTTTAAAAGTTTCGGGGCGGGCGCCCTGAGTAAACTTTCATTTTCCCTTATATATAGGGGTCCCTAAAAAATTTTAGGACCGATAAAAAACTTATAAGGAGTGTTTTATGAACAACTTAAACATACAAAACATAGAAATCGCTCGGATACGGGAGTATAAAAGCAACCCAAAGCTGCATAACTGGGTGCAAATCGCCAAGATACGCGAATCTATTCGCGAATTTGGTTCATCAATCCGGTGCTGTTGGATGAAAACCTGGAAATCACCGCCGGCCATGGCCGTTGGAAGGAAACAGATACCGCAATCGTAAGAAGAATAAGTGACGGAGCAATTGGTACAGATATGGAATCTAGCGCATTGTTTGCTTTTGGAATAGATACAAAAACATCTGTGGCTTCAATATCTGTATTATCTGATGAAATACACAATTCTGAAGGGGATTACAAAGGCCTTTCAGACAAGGATATCTGGTTTGGCAAAGTACTGCCAAAAATGACTGAGGCCTTTGAAACAATTATCAAAGTTGTGACAGAGTAATTTTGTTATTCGTCACATACTTTCCTTTAAAGTACAACCAAGAGTTTCCAAACCGTTTGCAATCACATTCTTTAATGCGTTAACCATCAGCATATGGTTATCTGTTAACGTTTTTTCCTCTTCGTTTATCAGTTTAACACCAGCACCAGAAGACCACAGAGAATGAAATGCAGCAGACACTTCTTCCAAATATTTTGTTAACAAATTAGGGGCATTGTTTTTGCAAGCACTTTCTACAACAGCTGGATAATCCCCCAGCATTTTTATAAGTCTGCGTTCAATGTCACTGGCTGACAAAAAATCGTATTGCTTTTGTAATAACGTATCTAAGCTACCCGGGAATATCGTATCATACTTTTTCAATACGGAACATGCACGAGCATAAGCATATTGCATATAATACACCGGGTTGTCTTTAGATTGTTCTTTTGCTTTTTCTAAATCAAAAGTCATTTGAGTATCAGGACTTTTTATAACCATAAACAATCTTAAAACATCCGCATCAATTTCTTCCAGGACATCTTCTATCATCACGAAATTGCCAGCACGTTTAGACATTTTAAACGGTTTGCCATCTTTTTCCAAATTAACAATTTGACACAACACAACATCCAAAGTTGCTTTGTTGTTTGTGACAGCCCCTAATGCGGCTTTAATACGTTTAACATATCCACCATGATCCGCACCCCAAACATTAATTTGTTTTTTGAAACCACGATTAAATTTATTTAGATGATATGCAATGTCAGAAGCAAAATAAGTAGTTTCACCATTTGAACGTGCTATCACGCGATCTGAATCATCACCAAATTGTGTAGATTTAAATAACAATTGTTCTGTTGGCACCCAATCTTCATCTGCTTCGCCCAACGGTTTTGGCAGTGTTCCTTTGTATAATAAACCTTGATTTTGCATATAATCTAAAGTTTTTGCGACCTGCTGAGATTCTACTAATTCGCGTTCAGATGTAAACACATCAAATTCAATTCCTATCTTGCGTAAACTGTCTTTGATTAAAACCATCATCGCAGCGGAAGCAATTTTTTTGAAATACGGGACATATTCATTTTCGGTTGCAGATAACCATTTGTCGCCATCTTTGTCTTTTATATCTTTGGCAACAGGAATTAAGTAATCCCCAGGATATGCGCCTTCTGGTAAAGATTCACCATCGTGCAACCCAAACAGTTCTTGATAGCGCCAAAATACAGAATGCGCCAAAACATCAACCTGATGTCCGTAATCATTTATATAGTATTCTTTGGTAACATCAAACCCATTTTTCTTCAACAATCTCGCCAAAACATCACCTAAAATTGCACCCCTGGCGTGACCAATATGTACTGGCCCAGTCGGATTAGCAGACAAAAATTCAACATTAATTTTTTCGTTATTTCCCAGATCAGAATTCCCATATTCTTGCGGATTTGTTAAGATAGTTTTTAATAATCTTTCCCACAATTTGCCAGAAACATTAATATTTATAAAACCTGGGCCAGCAACAGAAACTTCCGTTATTTCTGGGATTTCTTTGATATATGAACAAAGCAAATCTGTGATTTCACGCGGATTTTTCTTTAAATCTCTAGATAAAACCATGGCAACATTTGTGGAAAAATCGCCAAAATCACGATTTTTAGGGACTTCTACAACAATATTATTCCAACTGTTTGACCCTAAAACAGTTTGTAATTCAGGCACAGTTTGTAATTTGTCTTTTATTTTTTCAGAAATTAATTTGTAAACATTCATATCAAACCCTGCATGGTTATATTAAAGCCAGGTGCCTGTGAAATGATAATCGTATTATTTTTTATTTTCAACAAATTTCTTTATCTGGTATTCGACCAAATCGTTTTAAATAATCGTCTATACCGTTTGCTGGGGTTGGGTTTGGCATAACCACATCAGTTTCCAAGGCTTTTGTTTTTTATTTAATTGTTCTTCAATTGCATTACATAAATCGACACAATCTATATCTTTGATACATGAAAAATCATCTTTACATTGTACAAGATACGGGAACGCTTCATTTAATCCACATTTTTTGCATGACGAACATTTGGTAAATACGTTAATATTACACGCATAATTTTCCAAATGTAATGATTCTGCATACGAAAAGCCAACGACAGCTCTGCAATCTACCGCTCTGGCCAGATGCATCATCCCGCCAATTCCGCACAGTAAAACATCTGAATTATAAAGTATAGATGCCGTCTCTCTTAATAAACCCGATGATCTTTTGTCTAAAACGCCATCTAATAATGGATCAGATATGTGACCTATTTGGACGAAATTATATTTTTTGTTTAAAGTATTTATAACCTTTTGCAATGTTATAAATGGTATTGTTTTATATTTTTGCCAGCCAGCCCCTGTAATCGCAATTTGATTTTTTTCAAAGAATCTGCCATAAGACATCTCTTCGGGGGTCAGAAATATTTTTGTTTTTATTTGTATCGGAGATGTTATCCCTAATTTATTACAAACATTCACTAACATATGATTATCACCCCAGGCAGGTCTGTTTTTACCATCGACAGTTATAAATTTTGTTGCGGTTATAAAAACAGGTTCTATGCCGTATTCTAGTAATTGCGCATAACTGTCTTTATTAAAATTATCTTCGCAAAAATTTTCCAATACATCCAAATAAGCACAATTTTCAACAAGTTCTTTGTAGCTGGTGCCAATAAGAATTTTTTGCCCTGATTGTAAATGCAGATATTCCAACGCGGACATTAAAAGTAATGTATCCCCAACGCAATCAAATGAAAATAAAACTTTTTTATAACCTAAATTTTTAGCTTGTTGCAAAGATAATATTGCCATTATCATATCTCCTAGATTTTTCTTGTTATATGTTGAATACACATTATACTTAATATCATCAATATGACAGTACAAAATACAACATTTTTATTAAAATATTTAACAGAACAACAATATTCAAATGTTTTTTTTATAGGAGAAGGGTGGAGTTCTGTTGCGTTTCAAGCTGATGATTTTATAATAAGATTCCCAAAACATGGTTTAAAAGATTATATAAAAGAACAAGAAATATGTAATCTGTTACGAAACAAAATGGATATATTATTACCTGAATCACAAGTGTGTTCGGGAAAAATTACGTATGTGAAACATCAAAAAATATATGGTCATAGTTGGAATCAAACAACGATTAATAATTTGTCGACCAAAGAATTATCGTTGTTGTCAAAAGACATTGCGAATTTTTTCTATACTATACACATAAATAATACGGAATATAAGGCCCCAACATTCAAACCTGTAAAGGCATCGGATATAAACAGTTCTTTTTCTGGATATATTGATGATAGGTTATTACAAGAAATGCTGGATATGTATATAAATACGAAAGTTCCTGCTGCAAAAAAAACTACTCTTATACATGGCGATTTTTCATATAAAAATTCTGTTCTTGATAAAAATCACAGATTAATAGGGGTTTTTGATTGGTGTAATAGTGGTATGGGTGATAAAACATTTGATTTTGTTAACCTATATGCGCTATTTCCAAATGATTTTATCCATGGAATCATAGATAAGTATCAAGAATTATCCGGTGAAAAATTTGATATAGAACATCTTAAAAAACTATATTTTTTGCGTAATATATATTTGCTTTATTGGGCACATCGTAAATCAAAATTAACATCAGAAGTATTATCGTATAAGGTCACAGAAATATTACACAAGGTATCACGATGAAATTATATTTGTATAATCAAACAAGAGACAGAGACATAGATGAATATATTCAAAAGTTGAATATCAGTTCATCGGAATTTGATAAATTAAATACATCGAAAACAAATATTTTATTGGTTGGTGGTGGTTTTTCACCAATCCAGCCCAAATTTATTCAAACTTTGTTTCACATTACGAATATAGATTTTAACCCATCTGAATATCAAACAGAAAAATTACACCAAATTTCAGGCGATTTTTTGACCCAAAAAATTCAGAATAATTTTTTTGACGAAGTATGGGCTTTGTGCTCTTTGCCTTTATATGCACAACAAACATCATCTGTTGATATTTTTTTCGCAAAATCTATATTGGCATTAAAACCAGGTGGTTTTTTGCGTGCTTTCCCCATAGAATTTAATAGTGATGATAAACTTGTGACCAGAGATGCAGAATGGGAAATATCAACACCTGTGGTGACAGGTGCCACAATGGACTTTTTATCTGAATTACAACCATTTAATGTTTCTATTGATTTTTCTTTGCCTAATAAAAACAATGAAAAGGCGCTAATTGTCAAAGTTCCAAAAGATATTGCAACAAAATCGGCTTTGGATAATAAAATGGTAGAAATAATCAAAGCCCAGGTAAAAAATATGCGTAAATTATCAAAGATACAAATACAAAAGGAACCTTAATTTGAGTATAAAAATATCTATAATAATTCCTGTATATAATGCAGAAAAGTTTTTGCGACAATGTCTTGATTCTGTCGCACAACAATTATATAAAAATATAGAAATTATATGTATAGATGATGGCTCTGTTGATACAAGTTCTGAAATACTGAAAAATTTTGCCGATAAAGATTCACGTTTCGTTTATATACGCCAAGAACATTCAAATGCTGCAACGGCTCGTAATCATGGTTTATTACATTGCTCTGGTGAATATGTGACATTTTTGGATGCAGATGATTTCTTGGAACAAGATATAATCGAAAAATATGTCGAGTCGATCAAGACAAATGCAGACATTATCGTATCTCAATACAAATTATTTGATAACGCCAAAAATATAGGTTTGAAAACCGTTTATGGCATTCATACAAACAAACGAAAATGTTTTTGTATAATGGATATCAAAGATAAAAAATTTAATATAACAAATATAGCTGTATGGAATAAGTTATATAAACTGTCGTTTATCCATAATAATAATATTTGTTTTAAATCGCATGATTCCTTGAACGATATGTATTTTGGCTTAGTATCTCTTGCATTGGCACAAAGTATTTATATGTGCAGAAACGTAAGTGTAAATTACAGAATAAATGTGATGAATTCTATATCTACAAAGATTTTATATACAAAAGAAATTTTTATTCATGTTTTATCAGAAATCAATGAAAGATTGTGTAAGGAAAAAAACTGGTCAAAATTTAAATCAGATTTATTGTTGGCGGAAAAATCACAACTGATGGAATTTTATAACAGATTAAAAAAGAACCCACTAACGCGTGCGGATGCACAACAATTCAGAAAAAATATGGATTTCTTTTTACAATATTATTCAGAATTATAATCGTATAATTTAATATCGTTATGTCTTTTATAAATCTCTGGATTTAACAGCGGATCATTATACATTTTGAATTGACAGAACTGTTTCGGAACTTTGACTCCTTTGATATATTCTTCTATCAAATACTTTAAAGATTTTACAAGTTCGTTTTTCTGATTTTTCATGATTTGTAAATTTTTTTCCACTTGTTCTTTTTTGTCGATATCCAAATCTTGACGTTTTAAATGTTCCTGCATATGATAGATTTTCAATGACATAATCGACAGTCTGTCCAATACCATGCCCACAGATTCTGTGTTTTGAATATCAGAATGTTGTTCCGGAATCAAATGTACAAGCATTGCGACAATTAATTGATCCAATTTTTCATACGCGTTTGTACGTTTTTGATTTAATTGATCAATATTGCGTTTGCATTGCGCTATGAATTCAGCAGACACATCTTTACGACGGGCTTTATCTTCTTCGTGCCATAATTCAAAATTCATCAAATGATTTTCGTATGCCACATTTATGATAGGACTATCAAACATCAGGTTGTTATTTGATATGTGCAGCTGTGCTGTTGCATATTGTTGCATATCAACAATAGCATCTATAATAGAATACATTTCGTGTATTATGTCTGTCATATTTGCATTCTAGGACTAATATACGCAATAAACAACAATTTTTGCGGAAGAGGTGAAGCATATGTCTCCTCGATACACAATAACAAACATCTATAAAAACTCGTGGGGACAAAAACTCCGTTTTTATATTGTGTTTTCTCGTATTGGTCATGCGTGCCTGTCGGCACTCTGACCTATCCCTCACCATCTGCCGTTAAAATCAAAAAAACACCGCTGGTGGTTTTAATATGGCGGTGTATCAATATTCTACGGCCGCCGCCATACTACAAAATACAGGGATTAACAGGGATTTTCGGATATTTTTAGGCCATTATGGCGAAAATTTCCCAATCCGCCACGCGCCACAGCCCGCAAGGTTTCGGCTTTTTTTCTAACCGCCACCGCTACAAATTCCCCAAACAAATAACAGGGATTTTTTATCCCCAAAACAGGAATTCCAACCCGCCGTATCAGGGAACGCCCCCACCCCACCCACTGCCAAGGTACGGTTGCCGATTTATCGCTAAGTATATCGCTAATCACATCCCACAAATTAGCGATATTTTATATTATTTGGGAGCTATCTGGGAAAAATATTGACTTTCTGGGAATTATCTGGTAACATTAGGTAAAATACAAACAACCAAGGAACGCATAATGCCAAACAATCGTGATATCGTTATTACACCTGAAACGCTGAACAATATTGCCGAAATTGACGCCTTTAATGGCGCCTGGACCGGCGGTGCGGTACGACTGTCCGCCGATGATTTGCGTGTTATGCGCCGGGTTGCAACGATTGAATCTGTTGGCTCTTCAAATCGTATAGAGGGCAACCGCATGACCGATACCGAGATAGAGGCCCTGTTTGCCAATATCAACCAGCAATCGTTCACCACCCGTGATCAGCAAGAGGTCGCAGGTTATTCTGACCTGGTTAACACAATATTTGAAAATTATGCCACAATCCCGTTAAGCGAGAATTATATCAAGCAATTACACAAAATCCTGCTGAATTATTCGGACAAAGACGCGCGCCACCGCGGCGAATACAAAAAAGACAGCAACCGTGTGGCGGCATTTGACGCAAATGGTAATGAAATCGGTTCTATATTTGAAACCGCAACACCGTTTGATACGCCACACTTGATGGCTGACGTGGTAAAATGGACCAATGATACACTGGCCGATCGGTTCTTTCACCCGATTATCACCATCGGGGTGTTTGTAGTGCATTTCTTGTCCATTCACCCGTTCACAGATGGCAATGGTCGCCTGTCACGTGCATTAACGATTCTGCTGATGTTAAAAAGCGGCTATACATACATGCCGTACGCTTCTATGGAATCTGTGATAGAGGCCACCAAAGACGCCTATTATCGGGCATTACGCGGCACACAAAAAACAATATGGACCGACCGCATTGATTATGAACCATGGTTAACGTTCTTTGTGCGTTCATTGGTCACCCAAAAACGTATGCTGGAAAACAAAATCGCGCAAGTTCGCAGTACTAACACAGCCAGATTATCCACAACACAAAGGGAAATTATGGCATTGTTTGAAAGCGCACTGGAACTAAACATACCACAAATTGTATCTGCAATACCCAAGAATCCAGAAACCATCCGCAAGGCGGTACAAGCATTGGTCAAACGTGGTCACATTGCAAAACACGGCACAACCCGCGGCACAGTTTATGTTTTAAATAAGTAACCATGCCAAAGATATTCACAATTGGTTTTAGTGGTAAAAGCCCGGAGGCGTTCTTGGATGTACTAAACGCGGTTCAGGTGCGCGCAGTGTGGGACATACGCCTGTGGCGCACAAGCACATACGTGCCATTTTACAGCGGCGACAGTTTGAGTGCGGTCCTGGGCCCGCGATACGAATACCATCCGGAATTTGCCCCAACGACAGAGATTCTGGGAGGATACAAGGACGGTCGCATTACCTGGCCTGATTATGAGAGAATGTATCGCGAACTACTGAACGCCCGCAAGCCAACCGATGGCTTAGCGCCAGATACGCTTGACCGCATCTGTCTGCTCTGTACAGAAAAGTCACCACTGCAATGTCACCGCCGCCTCGTCGCCGAATACATCGCCAATCAATTCACAGATATTGCGATTGTGCATTTATAAGCATCCTATTCTGGGGAGATAAAACCTGATATATTTGCACGTATTTGGGTAGATTGTTTCTTCTCACGTTTATCCTGAGATGTCTCTTCTATACGCAACAATAAAGTATCCAATCGCCTAAACAGGTTGTTAAATGGATATAAAGAATCCAGTTTAAAATATCTATGTATAATTTTTTGATTTGAAATTGGATATTGGACTATAGTAATTATGGCTTGCGACCAATTACTGCGTAACTGGTAACTATTTTTCATAGACTTGATAACCATATCAATTTGCTTAGAGGTAGACGACAAATAGCAAAACGCTATATATTTCATTATCATATTAATATCTTTGTTAGTATGATAATTACTTGTTCTGTCCAACAGAGTCTCTATAGAATATTTTTTAATCACACGTTCACACAACTTATCTAAGCAAAATTCCTCTATTTTTTTATTTATATACAAAATATTTTTTCTCTGCTCATCCGTGGTATTAAGTTCATCTATAAAACCCTCACCAAAACTCTCAAACAAAATTTTTATATATACTTCTATTGGCTGTTTTTCCAAAAAGTTCATGACAGATTGCAAAATGACATCTTTTGCATCAAATGACTCCCCACATTCCGTTAAAATATACACGTATGTACGCAAGAAATTCTGCATATTTTCTACACTAGAAAATACTTTAATTTGATTTTTTACTAAATTCCTTATTCGCATCAACAAATCATGCAATTGTTTTGTTGAAAGATCCCAAAGAGATACATTTAATAAAGTTTTTTCTATTGTTGTATATTGACTTATACTTAAAATTTTCTTTAATGCAGCATCCTCGGTACCATCGCTAATAAACCGAGAGAGCTCTTCTGGGGTATAATTGTAATAAAACAGACCAAATATCCTGGCTAAAGAAGGTTTATGATTGACACTATCGCTATCAAATGACTCTTTATGCAAATGCTCCAGTGCACAATGTAGGGCCACCGCAGGGAATAATATATGTTGTTTTTCTGCTTTTTTATATAACTTAGACTGCTTCAACATTTTCAATTTGTCTATAAGAGCAATAACGAAACGCAAATTAATGAGTTTCTGCGTCATAATTCTTTCATTGTCATTATACGCATTGGGCAAATATGCAACCAGATTTAACAATAACTCTTTTATAAACTGTTGCTCTTCACGGGATAATTTAGATTCAAACAATATATTATTTAAATTTTCTTCTTGTATTTCGTATGAGAACGATCTTGTTATCACTTTTTCTTTATATCTTAATAAAATATTATCATCAACTTCATCAGAATTACATATGACTAGGACCGAAAAACCTTGTTCTCGCAAAGTATCACAAAATGCTAAAAAAGATTCGACATTATGATATGGCAGTCCTCTATTTTTATATCGAACCGTTAAAATAGAATCATTTAAATCAGATATCATACGTTCAAGATCGTCAAAACATATAACAAAGTCTGCAGGTTTTATAAATTTTTTATAATCTATATTATCACATTTTACGCCTAGATATTTTTCTGCAAAAAAAACTAACAAATGCTTTTTAAAACTAAACGTTAATAAAAAACCACATTCAATTGATAAAATAATATTCTGATATTTTTGCAAAAAGTGTAATATTTCTGGTATAAAACACTTATTAAAAAGCAATAAATTATCTGGTGGCAAATCATTTGGCAGCGTATGCAGTCCAACAAATACCAAAATCGACACAACTGTCCAACTAAGGATAAAGTATCCAAACTTTGTTTTTAATGTATCCATTCTAAAACATGGCAAATTATCTACAATTCTTTCAAAAACATTCGCATGAACATCGTTTTTGCCAAACAATGATACATATATTATTTTTCTCCGTTTAAGTCGTGGTTTAATATACTTATTCCATATCCACGTCTTACCGCTTCCCCAAGGACCATCAAATAAAATTACTTTTCCTGATTCCCTAGCACAATCATTAAGCGTGTCAACAATTCGCTTCAGTGATTTTGTTTCATACTTTTCAGTATCCGCCAGCTCTTTATTTTTTGATCTTTTAAGGGGCTGTACAAACTTTATTAATGCAACAAGACATCTATATCCGCAAAGTGCGAAAATAAAGCAAAATAATACAATGATTAATATAAAAAACATGTCTTTATTCTAATTTTATTTAGTGTTTTGATTATGAAATAATCCTTTATTATATTCAATATAAATATTCTTTTAAATAGTTTCATAATTTGTATTCAAAAAACACCAGGCAAAGTGCGGGGTTGCAAAAGTAAAGCAAAAAATTTTCAAAAAATTGTCCAAAATGACGATTTTTGCCCCTTCGGATACTGTATATTATTAAGAGTAGGAACCTCTTTTTTCTACTCATTAACAACAACTAACTTAATGAGGTTCTGATGAATAATTTACAAATCCAAAACATAAAAACCACCGACATTCGGGTATATAAGAACAACCCGAAGTTGCACAACAAGGCCCAAGTGGCGAAAATACGCGAATCCATCCGCGAGTTCGGTTTTATCAATCCGGTCTTGTTGGATGAGAATATGGAAATCATCGCCGGGCACGGGCGTGTAGCCGCCGCGCAAGAAATGGGCATGACGGACGTGCCAGCCATAATCTTATCGCATCTGACGGATGCGCAAAAGCGCGCGTATCGCATTGCCGATAACAAACTGAGTGAGCTCGGCAAATGGAGTGTTGAACTGCTGAATCTGGAATTCAGCGAGTTGAGCAACCTGGACCTGGATTTCAATCTGGAGATCACCGGGTTTGAAACCGCGGAAATAGACCTGTTTCTGGATGGCACCGGGACCAGCGACCCGAAAGCCGATACCCTCCCAGTGCTGACCGATGCCGACCGACGTTGCCATCGGGGCGACATTTGGCGCCTTGGCCGGCATACGCTTGTCTGTGACGATGCGTTGGTGGCGGATACCTATGCCCCCCTTATGGGCGATGGGCGCGCGCAAATGGTCCTGACCGATCCGCCGTATAATGTTCGGGTCAAGAACATCGGCTCCATGGGCAAAATCAAACATGACGAGTTTGCCATGGCGTCGGGCGAGATGACGCCAGCCGAGTTCACAGAGTTCCTGACGACCTTTATGCGGCATGCGCGTGATTATTCCGTGAACGGTGCATTGCACTATCTGTTTATGGACTGGAAGCACGTAGGCGAGATTACCACCGCCGGTGCGGCTGTTTATGACGAGTTT
>OLHA01000401.1_pt1 | contig 25327 bp, 19 predicted proteins | sample 1605961 | NCBI WGS metagenome assembly OLHA01 (sample SAMN03283288) | human gut metagenome | biome: human-associated habitat; material: feces | host: Homo sapiens | place: Peru | collected 2012
GAAGTAAAATCAGGAGACAGATACACATATTCTTCACTAAATAAATTAAAAACAAAATACAAAGATTATATTGACACTCCAATAATTATCCACACAAAAGATTTAAAAATAGAAAATGATATTCTATACCTACCATTATATATGGCTACTTTACTATAAATAAGATATAATTAATATAGGATAGGAAAGTGATAATATGGAACTTACAGTTGATGAAATACAAAATATTAGAGAAACTTTAGAACAGGTTTGGGATAATGATCAAAAATACAGGTCTTCATTTAATAGTGAAGAACTCCTAAAAAAATATGGTAAAGACTCTAAAGAAGTTAAAGCTATACTATGTGAATGTGCCAAACTAGATGAAATTAATTTAGAAATAATTACTAACATAATTAACAAATATGGATGGTTAGGAGAAAAAACAATTGGCTTTAAAGCTAATATGGCATTATTTTTAGTAATTCAACACTCAAATTTGGAAATTCAATTAAAATATCTACCAATCATTGAACAAGCGGTTAAAGATGGAAACTTAAGGTTAAAAGATTATGCAATTTTTAAAGATAGAATAGAAGTTGAACAAAATAATTGCCAAATATATGGAAGCCAGCTTGAATGGAATGATGAAAAAGGAGAATATCAACTATTACCCATTATAGACCCAGAAGAAGTTGATGAAAGAAGAAAAGCAGTTGGACTAGAACCAATGGGAGAAGCATTAGCTAGATATGGATTAGATTGGGAAGAAATTAAACACAAAAATAGTGTGTAGGTAATTACCCATACAAAAACATACCACTAACATAAGATACTATTGTAAAGGAGTGAAGAATAGTGTACAAAGATGGTATGTATTCAAATTATGAAGTGGAAGCAAATAAAGAAAGTTATAAAGAAAGCAAAACTACTATGACTTCAGGATATGCTGCTAGTGGATGTGAAAGTATTCCAGGAATGGTAACTCCACCAGTATATGAATGTCCACAAGAAAGATGTGTACATAGACAAATTATTCATGAAGTTCCACATGTTTGTCCAGTAAATACAAGAATTATTAATCATCATATTTATAGACATACTTATAGTCCTTGTTATACATGTACTGAAGAAAATGAAATTTGTAATGAGAATGTAGGTTGCCCTATAAAGTTCTAATAAAAGTTTATAAAAGAGTTATTTAATATAACTTTTTTATTTTGTAAAAAGAAGTGTTTTTGAAATTTATGTCTAACTATAATAATAGGAGGCTATAATATGAAAGAAAATCAAATGCACTTAATAAACAAAATGTTTAATAGTGAAACAATAAGAACTGTGTGGAATAGGGAGGAACAAAAGTATTATATTAGTGTTGTTGATATAGTTGCTGTTTTGGTAGAAAGCAAAGATCCTAGACATTATTGGAATGCTCTAAAATCAAGATTAAAACATGAAGGAAATCAGTCGGTCACAAATTGTGACCAACTTAAATTAAAATCATCAGATGGCAAATATTATAAAACTGATGTAGTTGATATTGAGGGAATATTCAGAATAATTGAATCAATTCCAAGTAAAAATGTTGAACCAATTAAATTATGGTTAGCAAGACTTGGAAGAGAAAGAATAGATGAAGTATTTGACCCATCAATAGCAGTACAGCGAGCAATAGATACATATAGAACTAAAGGATATGATGAAGAATGGATTATCAAAAGAATTAAAGGAATACAAGATAGAAAGAAACTTACGGATGTATGGAAAGAAGGAGGAGTTACAGAAGAAGTTGAGTTTGCAATATTAACAAATGATATTTATAAAGAATGGTCAGGTATGACTGCGAGTGAATATAAAGATTTTAAAGGACTAAAGAAAGAATCATTAAGAGACAATATGACAGATATTGAAGTTGCACTTGCTGATTTAGGAGAAATAACCACAAGAGAACTAGTGAAGAAACATAAACCGTATGGTTTAGAACAAAATAAAATAATTGCTAAACTGGGTGGTCATACCTCTAAAGTTGCACGTGAGGATATAGAAAAGAATTTAGGACAAAGTATTTTAAGTGATGAAAATACTTTAGAATATGAATATACTCAAGATAAAGAGATGATTCAAAATAAATAATATAGTGTTATAAAGCTATCATCTATGCTAAAATAATATTGGTGAAGATAATGATCAAAAAGTATGAAAAAATATTAAAATTAGATGATACAATAGCTAAGGATTTATTTGATAAAGTAGAATGTCCTTGGGAAGTATTACCATTAATTAAAGATTATATTCTTGAAATAATACCCTCTTTAGGAAGTGAATATATAAAATTAAAAGATGATGTTTATGTTCATAAAAATGTTCAAGTTGATGAGAGTGCTCATATAGATGGACCTTCTATTATTGGTGAAAATAGTGTAATAAGACATTCTGCATATATTAGAGGTTCTGTTATAATTGGTAAGAATTGTGTTATAGGGAATTCTACTGAAATTAAAAATTCTATTCTTTTTGATGGAGTTGCTTGTCCTCATTTTAATTATATTGGTGACTCTATTTTAGGAAGTAAAGCTCATACTGGAGCTGGTGTTATTCTTTCTAATGTTAAAAGCGATAATACTAATGTAATTATTAGAGATAAAGATAATTCTATTGATACTAATCTTAGAAAGATGGGTTCTATAATTGGAAATAATGTTGAGATAGGATGTAATAGTGTTATATGTCCTGGTACAATAATAAATTCTAATGTAAATATTTATCCACTTACTATGGTAAGAGGTGTAATACCTGAAAATGTTATAGTAAAATCTATGGATAATATAATAAATAAAAAATAATTATGATATAATGAATTAGGTGAATTATTATGATTTTAAGTATATGTTCTAATCCTGAAGTGCTAGAAGTTATGAGAATTGTTAATATGGCAATATTGATAATTAAAATAGCTGTTCCAATATTATTAATAGTTATTGGTATGGTAACGTTAATGAATACAATTAAAGTTGGTAATGAAGATTTACTAGCTAAAGCTAAAAAACAACTTATTAATAATTGTATTGCAGCAATGATTATATTTTTAATACCAACTCTTGTTAGTGTAATAGTTAGAGTAAGTGATACTAATAATCAATACAGAGCTTGTTTAGATGCTGATGTAACAATGATAAATGATGCATATATATCAAGAGCTGAGAATTTAGTATCTAAAGCTGAAGAAACAAAAACATACAATGATTATTATGCTGCTAAAAAAGCAGTAGATGGATTGAAAAATGAAAGTGATAGAGCTAGTTTTAATTCAAGATTAAATTCTGTATATGAAATAATTAAAGCAGATATTGAAAAAAACAATAATAATGAAGATGGAAATAGTGGTGGTGTAGGTTCTAGTGATGATGGAAGCGGAAGTACTACGGGTAGTAATTTAAATGTTAGTGCTGGTTCATCTGAATATACTGGAGTAGGAAGCATTACTAAATATACTTTGTTTGTTCCAAAAAATGCCAAAGAAAATATGCCATTGATAGTTATGTTACCTGCAAGTAACGGGGACTATAGTGCTGCTGTTAATGAATTTAAAAATATGAAACTTGAAAATGATTTAGCATTTATGATGGTTGTTTATCCTAGTGGTAACTATTCTTCACAAGCATATAGCGATATTAAAGCTACAGCTGATGAAGTTGTTAATAAATATAAAATAAACAAAAATAAAATTGGTGCTTCTGGATTTAGTTCTAGTGGGACATATGTGTATCATTTAGTTGTAAATAATCAAGGTTATTTTCATAGTATGGTTCCTATAAGTTCAGGAGTAAGTTCATCGGATAAAGTTTTAAAAGATAACTTAGATTATTTAAAAACATTAAGTATTAAAGGTTATGGAGAGAATGGTGGAGCATATGATTCTAATGGTAAAAAATGTGCTGGATGGACTAATTGGTCACCATCTAGTTCTATGACAAGCGCGTTTAATGCTTTAGGTAAATCAAATAATTTTGTTAATCTTGGTAAAATATGTCATAGTAATGTTAGAAGCTATGTTTTCAATTTAGATGAAAATAATAATAATCGTTCTGATTATATAGAATGGTTTACTAAATAGAAGTATTATTTTTTAATAATACTTTTTTTGTAAAGTTTTGAAATATTTTTTATATATATTGACAAGTGAGTGGCTATTCAACTATAATATAAATAGTTGAAAGAATATTCAACTAAAGGAGTTATTATGTCAAAGAATGAGTTTACTTGTGATTGTAATATAATACATGAAGATGCTGTTTGTAATGTTAAAAAAAATATGCCAGATGAAAATACATTCAATAATTTAGCAGATTTATTTAAATTAATAGGTGATACTACTAGATGTAGAATATTATTTGCTTTAGATGAAAACGAAATGTGTGTTTGTGACATTGCTAATGTACTTAGTATGACTAAGTCTGCTGTTTCTCATCAACTTGCAACTTTAAGAAGAAGTGGAATAGTAAGATGTAGAAAAAGTGGTAAAGAGGTGTATTATACACTTGATGATGATCATATAGTTAAATTGTTTGAAATAGGACTTCAACATATAAAACATAGATGTTAGAAAGAAGGAAATATGAAAAATTATAAGTTTAAAATTGAGGGGTTAGATTGTGCTAATTGTGCTAATGAATTAGAAAGTGAACTTAGAGAGTTAGATTTAATAAATAATGTTAGTATAAGTTTTATGACTGAAAAATTATCTTTTGATTGCGAAGAAAATAATATAGATGAAGCGTTAAAAGAAATAAAGAAAGTAATTAAAAAAGAAGAACCTGATGTTTCTATTGAGGAAATGTAATGAATAAAAAGATGAAAAAACAACTACTTAGAATTATAATATCTGGAATTATGTTATTGTTTTCTATGCTAGTTAGTATTAATGTTAAGTATATAAATAATATTATATTTATTATTGCATACTTTATAATTGGTTATGATATTTTATTAAAAGCATTTAGAAATATAAAACGTGGAAAAGTATTTGATGAAAACTTTTTAATGGCAGTTGCTACTATAGGTGCTTTATGCATAGGGAATATACCTGAAGCAGTTAGTGTTATGTTATTTTATCAAGTAGGTGAATTATTTCAAAGTTATGCTGTTAACAAGAGTAGAAAATCAGTTGCAGCATTAATGGATATTAGACCTGATTACGCTAATGTAATTAGAAATGATAAACATATTAAAGTAGATCCAAATGAAGTAAATATTGAAGAAATAATATTGGTTAAACCAGGTGAAAAGATTCCATTAGATGGAATTATTGTTGGGGGTAGTTCAATGCTTAATACTCTTGCCCTTACTGGTGAAGCAGTTCCAAGAAGTGTTAAAAAGGGTGATGAAGTTCTTAGTGGATGTGTAAATAATGAAGGCATATTAAAAATAAAAGTTACAAAGAAATTTGGAGAATCAACAGTTAGTAAAATATTAGAATTAGTTGAGAATGCTAGTAGTAGAAAGTCTAGTTCAGAAGCATTTATTACTAAGTTTGCTAAATATTATACTCCTATAGTATGTGCTATAGCTTTAGTACTCGCAATATTTCCTCCATTAATATTAAATCAACCATTTAATACTTGGATATATAGAGCATTATCATTCTTAGTAGTTTCATGTCCATGTGCTTTAGTTGTTTCAATTCCGCTTAGTTTCTTTGGTGGAATAGGTGCCTCTTCAAGTATAGGAGTACTTGTTAAAGGTAGTAATTATTTAGAAGCACTTTCTAATGCAGAGATTGTTGTATGTGATAAAACTGGTACATTAACAGAAGGAGTTTTTAAAGTTCAAAAGATAGAAGCTATATCTATTAGTGATGAAGATTTATTAAAGTATGCTGCTTATGCTGAGAGTTTTTCTAATCATCCAATTGCATTATCTTTAAAAGAAGCTTATGGTAAAAAAATAGATAATAAAAAAATTACTGATACTAAAGAAATATCAGGAAAAGGTGTACAAGCTAAAATTGATGGAAAAGAAGTTTTAGTGGGAAATGAAAAACTATTAAAAGAAAAGAATATAGATTTTAATAAATCTAAAGATATTGGTACTATAGTATATATCGTTATAGATAATAAATATTGTGGTTATATAGTTATTTCAGATAAAATAAAAGAAGACTCTTATAAAGCAGTTAGTTCATTAAAAGAAAATAATGTTAAGAAAATAGTTATGCTTACAGGAGATAAAACTGATATAAGTAGAGAAGTAAGTGAAGAATTAAACCTTGATGAATTTCATAGTGAGTTGTTACCTCAAGATAAAGTAAAAAAAGTTGAAAAATTAATGTTAGAAAAATCTAATGATGGTAAATTATTGTTTATAGGTGATGGTATAAATGATGCTCCTGTACTTGCATTATCAGATATAGGTGTTGCGATGGGTGGTCTTGGAAGTGATGCTGCTATTGAAGCTGCTGATATTGTAATTATGAATGATGAACCATCTAAAATAGCTGAGGCAATTAAAATATCTCATAAGACTATGAGAATAGTAAAAGAAAATATAGTGTTTGCTATAACTGTTAAGATAGCTGTACTTGTATTATCAGCGCTTGGAATTGCAACTATGTGGTCTGCTGTATTTGCTGATGTTGGTGTATCAGTAATAGCAATATTAAATGCACTTAGAATTTTAAAGGTAAATAAATAATTTACCTTTTTATTTTGCTTAGAAACGTGTTATAATTCATAATAGGTGAAGCGTATGAAAAATAAAAATGGATTTTCTTTAATTGAATTACTTGGAGTAATTGCGATAGTTGCAATTCTTACTTTAATGGTTGTACCAGCTGCTATTAAAACTTATAATGAAAATGCTATTAAAGCAATGCATGTACAAGAAAATGAAGTGAAGGAAGCGGCAAATTTATTTGTAGAAGACTATTGTAAGAATTCAATTGATCAAACTAAGATTTGCCCTAAAAGTTATAGTACTTCAGTAAATGATAAGAAAACAGTATGTCTTCAAGATCTTCAAAAGAGTAGTGATAAATATATAGATGATATTAAATATAAGGGTTCTGATTGTAAAGGATATGTTACATATTATTTAGATTCTGAAACTGGTGTCTATGAAAATGAAAAAACATATTTATTTTGTGGTAGGGGCGAAGATAATACTTATGCATATATGACAGATAGTGATTATGATCAAAAAGAGTATTGCAAATGTAGCGATGATGAGATATGTCAAGAAAAAACTGATAGAGTGTATTGTACTTTTGATGGTGAATTAAAACAAGGTGTTGAGTATGTCAATGGTCAATATACATATAGATATATGCAAAAAGGATTTCATTCTCCAGATAGTTTATTATGGAGCAATATGAACATAGAAGGATGGGGAGTTCAGCTTACCGATAGTTCTTCTACTGATCCAGTAACTAGTAAAGTATGTACATATATAAATGATAAACCTGTGGTTGCAATGTCATATATGTATGATGGTAGTAGGGCTGAAAGTATAGATTTAAGTAGTTTAAATACAAGTAAGGTAACAACTATGGCAGGAATGTTCATACACAATAAATCGTTAGAATTAGATTTGAGTGCTTTTGATACGAAAAATGTAACGGATATGAGTTGGATGTTTTATAATAGTTCAGTTACTTCAATAAATATTGATGAATTCGATACATCCAAAGTCACAAATATGAGTTACATGTTTGCATATAGTAAACCTACAGTTTTGAATGTAAGTAACTTTGATACTTCTAAAGTTACTAATATGAGAAGCATGTTCAGTAATACTAAGTCTACAGAATTAAATGTAAGTAATTTTGATACATCAAAAGTAACCGATATGAGCTACATGTTTGAAAATAGCAAAGCTACTGAGTTAGACCTAAGTCATTTTGATACAAGTAATGTAACTGATATGTCAGGAATGTTTAAAAATAGTTCGGCAATTGAATTGGATGTAAGTGGTTTCGATACAAGTAAAGTTACTAATATGGCAAGTATGTTTTATGATACTGTTGTAAAAACGCTTGATGTAAGTAATTTTGATACTTCTAAAGTTACTAATATGGCAGGTATGTTTGCAGGTTGTGATTCGACAAAACTAGATATAAGTGGTTTTGATACAAGCAAAGTAACCAACATGTATTGGATGTTTCGTTTTTGCGATGCTGAGACTCTTGATGTAAGTAATTTTAATACTTCAAAGGTAACTAATATGGATAGCATGTTTTATGCAACTAAATCCTCCAAATTAGATGTAAGTAATTTTGATACTTCTAAAGTTACTAATATGGCAAGTATGTTTTATGATAGTAGTGCGTCGTCATTAGATTTAAGTAATTTTGATACAAGTAAAGTAACAAATATGAACGCTATGTTTGCATATAATAAAGCTCAGTCAATAAAAGGCCTTGAAAACTTTGATACTTCTAAAGTTACTTCTATGTCATATATGTTTATATATAGTCGTGCGACTGATTTGAATGTGAGTAATTTTGATACTTCTAACACTACAACTTTAAGTGCAATGTTTTACGGTACTAAAGTATTAACAATAGATGTAAGTAATTTCAATACTTCTAAGGTTATTAATATGAGTGATATGTTTAATTATACTCAAGCAACAGAAATAAAAGGATTAGAAAAATTTGATACTTCTAAAGTTGTCTCTATGAGTGGCATGTTTTATGAATCGAAGGCTAAACAGTTAAATTTAAGCAACTTTAATACTTCTAATGTAACTGATATGTCTAGAATGTTTTTTAAAAGCAGTGCAGAAATTTTGGATTTAAGCAAATTTAATACAAGTAGAGTGACTAATATGAAAGAAATGTTTAAATTCAATAGAGCTAACTCGATTATTGGTTTAGAAAACTTTGATACTTCAAAGGTAACAAATATGTCTGGTATGTTTATGGGATGCTCGTTATCATTGTTTGATTTAAGCAATTTTGAAATAAATGATTCTGTTGATATATCAGGAATGTTTGTTTATGCAAAGGCAACAACTGGATATGCAAAAGATCAGACAACTGCTGATAAATTTAACGATAGTAGTGTTACTAATATTCCAAGTACTCTTAAATTCACTGTTAAATAGTTATAAAAAGTAATAAATCTTAAAAATAGGGGTTTACATTTTAAAAATAATATTGTATAATCTAATTCGTGAAGTGACCAAAGACAGTAAGTACAGAAGTAAATCTTACCGAGGAAACAATGAATAATGACGATTATTATGAGTTTCCTTGTCATGAGGAAACTTTTTAATTTATGAAAGGAGACTATATGGCAAGTAAAGAGATACTTAAACAAAAAGAAGCTGTTGTAAAAGAAATAACTGAAAAATTAGATAATTCTAAAACATTCTTGTTATTAAATTATCAAGGTTTAACAGTTAGTGAATTTGCAGAGTTAAGAAGAAGTTTAAGAGAAGTTAATTCTGATGTAAAAATTTATAAAAATACTCTTATGAATATTGCATTAAATCAAAAGAATATTAAATTAAATGATTACATGGAAGGACCAAATGCTTATCTTTTTGCTGATTCTATTATTGAACCAATCAAAGTTGTTAGTAAGTTTGCTAAAGAACATCCAGCTCTTGAAGTTAGAGTAGGATATATTGATTCAGAATTTGCTGATAGCAAAATCATTGCTGAATATGCAACTATTCCAAGTATGGAAGGATTACTTACAATGTTTGCTGGTGGCTTAATTGAACATGTAAGAAATTTAAGTATTGCATTAAATCTATATGCTGAAAAGTTAGAAGAAGGAGGAAATAATTAATATGGCAAAGATTGAAAACAAAGAAATTATTGAAGCTTTAAAAGAAAAAACTATTCTTGAAGTTAAAGAATTACTAGATATGATGAAAGAAGAATTTGGTGTTGATCCAAGTGCTGTAGCTGTTGCTGCTGCTCCAGCTGCTGTTGAAGAAGACAATGCAGGAAGTGGAGTTAAGACTGTAGTATTAAAAGCTGCTGGTGCTCAAAAATTACAAGTTATTAAAGTAATTAGAGAAGTTACTGGATTAGGTCTTAAAGAAGCTAAAGATATTGCTGATGCTGGTGGAAATGTTAAAGAAGGAATTCCTGCTAGTGAAGCTGAAGAATTAAAAGCTAAATTAGAAGAAGCTGGCGCTACTGTAGAATTAGCTTAATTTAACTATGAGCCTTGTTAAAAGGCTTTTTTGCGTATATAAGAGAAGGAGAATTGTATGAGTCATTATTTTGAAAATGATATGAACTTAAAGAGTGAAATTAGAGAATTAAGTTATAAATATGATTCTTCTTTTTTCACGTTTTATAGCGATAATGGTGTGTTTAGTAAAAAGAATGTCGATTATGGAAGCAAATTATTATTAGAAACATATCTAAAAGAAAATATAACTAACGCAAATGTTCTTGATGTTGGTTGCGGTTATGGATTTATAGGAATAGTAATAAGTGTTCTTACAAATTCATATGTAGATATGGTTGATGTTAATAAAAGAGCTATCCATCTAACAAATAGAAATATTAAACGTTATCCTAAGTTTAATGGAAGTGCATTTATAAGTGATGCATACTCAAATATTAAAAATAAATACAATGTAATTATTACTAATCCACCAATTAGAGTAGGTAAAACTAAATTATTAGAGATATTAGAAGGTGCTTTTGATCATTTAAATGAAGATGGGGTTTTGTACTTCGTTATTCGTAAAGATCAAGGAGCTTTATCAATAAAGAAGATTCTTGAAGAGCAAAGACAAGTAGAAATAATTAACAAAGATAAAGGATACTTTATATTTAAAGTAAAATAATATAAATTTGCTTGACATTTTTTTGAAAAAATAATTGACTTATTGAAATAGAGTGTGGTAAAATTTTATATTGCAGTACATTTGTTTTATTTTTAAAATTTGTGTTCTTTAAAAATTTAGGATTGGGGTGAAAAAGTGGCATACAAAACAGTAAAATTTGGTGACCATAGAGAAAGAAGAAGTTTCTCAACAAAGCGTAGTACGCTAGAACTTTCTAATTTATTAGAAATTCAGAAAAGTTCATTTGACTTATTTTTAAAGGAAGGAATCAAGGAAGTATTTGAGGATATTTTTCCTGTTGAAAGTTTTTCAGGTTCATTATCACTAGAATTTGGTGATTATTATTTTGATGAGCCTAAATATTCTGTTAAAGAAAGTCGTGAAAGAAAAGTTACATATTCTGCACCTTTAAAAGTAAAAGCTAGATTATTTATCAATGAAACTGGTGAAGTTAAGGAACAAGAAGTATTCTTAGGTGATATGCCTTTAATGACTGATACTGGTTCATTCATAATTAATGGAGCAGAGAGAGTTATCAACTCACAACTTGTTATGGGACCATCTTGTTATTACAAGAATGAAGTAGATAAGAGTGGTAGAAATATCATTACAAGTGAAGTAAGACCTAATAAGGGTACTTGGCTTGAATATGAACTTGATGCTAGAGGAATCTTATATGTAAGAATAGATAGAACTCGTAAAGTTCCTGTTACTACATTATTAAGAGCTTTAGGACTTTCAAGTGACGATGAAATTTTAGAATTATTTGGTCAAGATGAATATTTAATTAATACTTTAGAAAAAGATTCTACTAAGAATACTGATGAAGCATTAATTGAAATATATGAAAAATTAAGACCAGGTGAACCAGCAACATTAGATTCAGCTAAAAACCAATTAATCGTTAGATTCTTTGATAAATTTAGATATGATTTAGGTAAAGTTGGTAGATATAAATTCAATAAAAAACTTAATGTATTAGATAGACTTCTTAATGCTAAAATAGCTCAAGATATCGAAATTGATGGAGAAGTTATTGTTAAAAAAGGTACAGTAATTACTAAAGATATTCTTGAAACTATTAAACCATATTTTAAAAATGGCTATGGTGTAAAAGAAGTAACTATTAATGAAGAATTAGATACATACAATAAGATCCAAGAAGTTCTTGTATATTCTAATGATGAAGATGAAAAAGTTATTAAGATTATAGGTAATGATCAAACTATTGATACTAAGAGATTAACTATATCTGATGTATATGCATCATTATCATATTATATTTGTTTATTATATGGTATTGGTAAGTATGATGAAATAGATCACTTAGGAAATAGACGTGTAAGACAAGTAGGAGAATTAATTCAAAATCAATTTAGAATTGGTATTGCACGTATGGAAAGACAAATTAGAGATAAGATGTCTACTCAAGAGATTGATGCTGTTACTCCAAAATCATTAATTAATATTAGACCAGTTACTGCTTCATTAAAAGAATTCTTTGGTAGCAGTCAACTTTCTAAATTCATGGATCAAATAAACCCATTATCAGAATTAAATGATAAACGCAGACTTAGTGCTTTAGGTCCAGGTGGTTTATCAAGAGATAGAGCTGGTATGGAAGTTCGTGATGTTAACCCATCTCACTATGGTAGAATTTGTCCTATCGAGACTCCAGAAGGTCAAAACATTGGACTTATTACATCACTTGCTAGTTATGCTAGAATTAATGAATATGGATTTATAATGACTCCATATAGAAAAGTTGTTGATAATAAAATAACTGATGAAATAGTATATATGACTGCTGATGAAGAAGAAGATTATTACATTAGTCAAGCTACAATTGATGTAGATGATAATGGTTATATTGCTTCTGAAACAGTTCCAGTTAGATATAATAAAGATAATATGATCGTTCCTCGTGAGAAGGTAGATTATATAGATGTTTCACCATCACAAATCGTATCTGTTACAACAAGCATGATTCCATTTATGGAACATGATGATGCTAACCGTACACTAATGGGTGCAAACATGCAAAGACAAGCTGTACCACTAATGATTACAGAAGCTCCTATTGTAGGAACTGGAGTAGAAGCTGCTATAGCTCGTGATTCTGGTTGCTCAGTAGTATGCGACTTAGATGGTGTAGTTGAATACGTTGACGCTAAAAAGATCATAGTTAAAGGTTTAGAAGAAAAACATACTTATGAACTAGTTAGTTATCAAAGAAGTAATAATGAAACTTGTTATAATCAAAGACCAATTGTTAAGAAAGGTGAACAAGTTCATAAAGGAGAAATAATTGCTGATGGACCTTCTACTGATAAAGGAGAAATAGGTTTAGGTAAAAACTTAGTTGTAGCATTCATGACTTATAATGGTTATAATTATGAAGATGCAGTTATTCTAAATGAAAGAATAGTTCGTGATGATGTTCTTACATCAGTTCACATTGAAATGAAAGAAATAGAGTGCCGTGATACTAAACTTGGACCAGAAGAATTCACAAGAGATATTCCAAATATTAGTGAAGATGCTCGTAAGAATTTAGATGAAAATGGTATAGTAAGAATTGGTACTGAAATAAAAGAAAATGATATTCTTGTTGGTAAAGTTACTCCTAAGGGAATGCAAGAATTATCAAGTGAAGAAAAATTATTACATGCAATCTTCGGTGAAAAGACTCGTGAAGTTCGTGATACATCACTTCGTGTTAGCCACGGATGTTCAGGAATTGTACACGACGTTCAAATATTCACTAAAGAAAACTCTGATGAACTTCCTGCTGGAGTTTCAAAAGTAGTTCGTGTATATATAGTTAAGAAGAGAAAGATTCAAGTTGGAGATAAGATGGCTGGACGTCACGGAAATAAAGGTGTTTGTTCATTAATTCTTCCTTCAGAAGATATGCCATATTTACCAGATGGTACTCCAGTAGATGTAATCTTAAACCCATTAGGTGTTCCTTCTCGTATGAACTTAGGACAAATTTTAGAGTTACACTTAGGTATGGCTGGTAAAAAGTTAGGTGTTCATTATGCTACACCAATATTCGATAGTGCTACTGAAAAAGATATTCAAGAAGAAGTAGCTGAAGCTGGACTTGATCCTGACTATAAGACTTGGTTATATGATGGACGTACAGGTGAAAGATTCGATAAGAGAGTATCTGTTGGTGTCATGTACATGATAAGACTTGTACACATGGTTGATGATAAGATTCATGCTCGTGCTACAGGACCTTATAGTATGGTTACACAACAACCTTTAGGTGGTAAAGCTCAATTTGGTGGTCAAAGATTCGGAGAAATGGAAGTTTGGGCATTATATGCTTATGGTGCTGCTCATATCTTACAAGAAGTTCTTACAATTAAATCAGATGATGTAGTTGGAAGAGTTAGAGTATATGAAGCACTTGTTAAAGGTAAACCAATCCCAACACCAGGTGTTCCAGAATCATTTAGAGTATTAATTAAAGAATTCCAAGCATTAGGTTTAGATATTCAAATAGTTAATAAAGATGGATCACTAAAAGATGTTAAAGAACTTGAAGATGATGAAGATAAAGAAGACACTCCAGTATCAATCGAAGAAATTAGCAAAGTAGAAGATACTGAAAGTGATAATACAGATGAATCTGATTATGAAGATGTTCAAGATGAAGATGATGAGGATGAAGATTTAGAACCTACTGATGAAGATCTTGAATATGAAGAAGAGTATGGTCTTGATGACTATCAAGATGATGCTTACGAAAGGGGTGAAGAATAATGATGGAAGTTAATGAATTTGATGGAATTCGTATTGGTATAGCTTCTCCTGAAAAGATTCGTGAATGGTCTTATGGTGAAGTTAAAAAACCAGAAACTATTAACTACAGAACTTTAAACCCTGAAAGAGATGGACTTTTCTGTGAAAAGATATTCGGTCCAACAAAAGACTTTGAATGTAGTTGTAAAAAATATAAAAGATTAAGATATAAAAATGTTATTTGTGATAGATGTGGTGTAGAAGTAACACGTGCTAAAGTACGTAGAGAAAGAATGGGACATATTGAACTTGCTAGTCCTGTTAGCCACATTTGGTATGCAAAAGGTGTACCTCCTAAAATGGGACTTGTACTTGATATTAGTCCTCGTGAACTTGAAGAAGTATTATATTTCGTTAGTTATATAGTACTTGATCCAGGAATTGCACCTCTTGCTAAAAAGCAAACATTATCTGATAAAGAGTACAGAGCATATTATGAAAAATATGGTGATGAATTCAAAGTAGGTATGGGTGCTGAAGCAATTAAACAATTACTTACTGAAGTTGATCTTGAAAAAGAAGTAGAAGAATTAAAGAAAGAAGTAGAAAAAGCTCAAGGACAAAAGAAAATTAGATTAGTTAAGAGACTTGACTGTCTAAATTCATTCCTTGAAAGTGGTCAAAGACCTGAATGGATGATACTAGATGTACTTCCAGTTATTCCACCAGATTTAAGACCTATGATTCAACTTCCAGGTGGAAGATTTGCTACTTCAGATTTAAATGATTTATATAGAAGAATTATTAATAGAAATAATCGTCTTAAAAAATTATTAGAACTTGAAGCTCCAACAATCATTGTTCAAAATGAAAAACGTATGCTTCAAGAAGCAGTAGATGCTTTAATTGATAATGGAAGACGTGGTAGAAGTGTTTCTGGTGTAGGAAATAGACCACTTAAATCATTATCATCAATGTTAAAAGGAAAACAAGGTAGATTTAGACAAAACCTATTAGGTAAACGTGTTGACTATAGTGGTCGTTCAGTTATCGTAGTAGGACCTAGTCTTAAAATGTATCAATGTGGTGTACCTAAAGATATGGCTCTTGAATTATTCAAACCATATGTTATGCAACAATTAGTTGAAAGAGGAATAGCTCACAATATTAAAGCTGCTAAGAAGATAATAGATGTACAAGATGAAAGAGTATGGGATGTAGTAGAAGATGTTATTCGTGAACATCCAGTATTATTAAACCGTGCTCCAACACTACATAGACTTTCTATTCAAGCATTCGAACCAATCTTAGTTAGTGGTAAAGCATTAAGATTACACCCACTAGTTTGTAGTGGATTCAATGCTGACTTCGATGGTGACCAAATGGCTATTCATATTCCAATTAGTGAAGAAGCTCAAGCTGAAGCTAGATTATTAATGTTAGGTGCTAATAACATACTTGATCCAAAAGATGGAAAACCAATCGTTACACCATCTCAAGATATGGTATTAGGTAACTATTATTTAACATTAGAATTAGCTGGTGAACCTAATGAAGGTAAAGCTTATAAAGATCCAAATGAAGTATTAATGGCTTATGAAAGACGTGATATTACTCTTCATACTAGAGTATGTATTCCTACTAAGGAATTTAAACATAAAGTTTGGACAGATGAACAAAAAGAAAAATATATAGTAACAACTGCTGGTAAAATAATATTCAATGAAATATTCCCAGATACTTATCCTTACATTAATGAAGGAAGTAAAGAAAATATCGAAGTTATGACTCCAGATAAATTCTTTATTGAAAAAGGTAAGAATCTTCCAGAAGAAGTTGCTAAAATGCCTTTAATTCCTGCTTTAATTAAAAAAGATTTAGGAAAAATAATTGCTCAAATATTTAAGAGATATAAAACTACAGAAACATCAATTTTCTTAGATAAATTAAAAGATTTAGGATTTAAATATAGTACTAAATCTGGTATAACAATTTCACTTTCTGATATACCAGTTAACCATGAAAAAGAAACTATTATAGCTGAAACTAATGCTACTATTGAAAAAATCAATAAGCAATTCAAACGTGGTCTTATAACTGATGAAGAAAGACATAATAAAGTTATTAAATTATGGACAGATGCTACAAATAATGTTCAAGGTAAATTAGGTGAATTATTAAAACAAGATGTAGAAAATCCATTATCAATGATTATTAACTCTGGAGCCAGAGGTTCTGCAAACCAATTAGGACAACTTGCTGGTATGCGTGGTATTATGGCTAAACCAGATGGTGGTCAAGTAGAAATTCCAATCTTAGCTTCATTCCGTGAAGGATTAGACGTTCAAGAATTCTTCTTATCAACACACGGATCTAGAAAAGGAACTGCCGATACAGCTCTTAAGACTGCTGATGCAGGTTACTTAACAAGACGTTTAGTTGATGTTGTACAAGATATAATTGTACGTGAAGAAGATTGTGGAACTATTCAAGGTATTGAAGTTGAAGCATTCACTGATGAAAAGAGTGGAGCTGTTATTGAAAGCTTTAAAGATAGAATAACAGGTCGTTTCTCAAATCAAAAAGTATTAAATCCTGAAACTAAAGAAGTATTAGTTGATAAGGGAGCACTTATTACTGAAAAGATTGCTGACAAGATAGAAAAAGCTGGAATTACTAAGATGGAAATCAGAAGTGTACTTACTTGTAAGTGTACTAATGGTGTATGTCAAAAATGTTATGGTATCAACCTTGCTACTGGTAACCTAGTAGAAGTAGGTGAAGCTACTGGTATTATGGCTGCCCAATCAATAGGTGAGCCAGGTACACAATTAACAATGCGTACATTCCATACAGGTGGTGTTGCATCAGCTGCAGATATCACTCAAGGTCTTCCAAGAGTTGAAGAACTTTTCGAAGCTCGTATTCCTAAAGCTAAAGCTACTATCGCTGAAATCAATGGTAAGATTACTAAGATTACTGATGATAAGAACAATAGATTTAAAATATATATTACTAACGATGTTGAAACTCGTGAACATGTTACTCAATACAATGCTAAACTTAGAGTTGAAAAGGGTGATGTTGTAAATGCTGGAGATCCATTAACAGAAGGAAGTATTTCTCCAAAAGAATTACTTGCTGTTACTGACCCAACTACAGTACAAGGTTACATCTTAAAAGAAATTCAAAAAGTTTATAAGAGTCAAGGTGTTGATGTTTCAGATAAACATGTTGAAACAGTTGTTAGAAGAATGATTACTAAGATTAAAGTTGTTGATCCAGGAGATACAAATTTAATTGAAGGACTTACAGTTCCTCTAAGAGAATTTGCTGAAATCAATAAACCAGTTATCTTATCAGGTGGAGTTCCAGCTACTGGAAAACCAATTATGTTAGGTATAACTAAAGCTTCATTAGAAACTGATTCATTCTTATCAGCTGCATCATTCCAAGAAACTACAAGAATCTTAACTGATGCTGCTACTCGTGGTAAGATGGATATGTTACATGGACTTAAAGAAAATGTTATCTTAGGTAAATTAATTCCTGCTGGTACAGGTGCTAAACAATACAACAATATCGAAGTTATATTAAAAAATGAACTTTTAGATGATGATGCTGCTGAAGTATTAGAAGAAAAGTTCTTAACTGATGATAAAACTGAAGAAGTAGTTGACGCAATGGCTGAACCAGAAAAAGAAAACGATGAAGAAGAAAATGCTTAATGCATTTTCTTTTTTTTGCATAAATAAATGATTTGTTTGATAAATATTTTGAAATGTTTCCTTCTATTGATGAAGTAGTTTTTATTAAGTTTAGTTACATTATTAGATGAAAAATATAAATAAAAATGGAATGCTTTGTCATTCCATTTATTCTTCAAAGTAAGAGTTTATATATTCTAGATTATCTCTTATATTTTTGGAGTTTGTTTCTTTTCTTTTGAATAGAGCTATCATTTTATAGTTTTTATTAAAAAATAAGTCCATAAATATTGAATCTTTTGGTTTGTTTTTATAATATTTTGATTTGAATTCATTATCTTTATAAATTAGTAAATAGTTGTAGTTTGTTTTTAGAAAGTTTTTCCCAATGATATTAAAGTCTTCTTCATAGTTTAGTGTCCAGTCTTCGTTTTTAAGTTCATCTTTTATTTTTTCAGCCTTCTTTTTAGTAATCCTTGTAAGTATTAATTTATTGTCAATGATTTTATAGCTGTAATCAGGGCCAAAATCAGGTGTTTTGTTATTATCAATAAAAAACATTTCTATGTCTGTGTATGTTAGTTTTTCATTTATAGCATTTTCTAGTAATTTTAATTCTTTATTATTTAAAGGTGATATATCAAATATTATTTCATTGTCTACTTTGTATTTAATTATATTAACACATATTGTTATTACTTTTTGAGTTCTTGAGTTTTCAATATCTAAATATGCTTTCATATGTTACCTCTTAGGTTTATTATAAGTTAATAAAGATAAAAATACAATTATGTGTTATTATAATTGTAGTGATGTGTTATGAAAATAAGAAGTTTATTTCAAAAGACTATTTGTTCTTTATGTACTATTATTAATATATGTAGTGATAAAGAGATAAAGAGGGAAGCTAAAAAGTATTTAGGTTATTTAGTAGGACAGTATTTAATTATAAAAATGTATATAAATATAGCTGTGCTGATTTAAGTGATTTTATGTATGAGTGTATAGATTATCAAAAAGAAGATTTAATGTGGATAGCAGAAGATATGTTTTATGGATTTGATGAGTTAATGGATACAATATTAGAAGAGAGAAAAAATCAACATAAATAGTATAATTTCATTTAGTTATAATTGAAGTATAAATGTATCTATGGTAAAATATGTTTAATATGGAGGCAGTAACAATGGTCTTTAAATGTAAGATGTGTGGTGGAGATATAGAAGTAGTTGAAGGCACTAATATTGGTAAATGTTTATATTGTAAAAGCACTATGACTCTACCAAGTGTTGATAATGAAAAACTTTTAAATCTATATAATAGGGCTAATAATTTAAGACTATCAAATGAATTTGATAAAGCATATGGTGTATATGAAACTATACTTGAAATAGATGAAAATCAGTTAGAAGCTCATTGGGGACTAATACTTTGTAGATATGGTGTTGAATATGTAGATGATCCAAAAACTAAAAAGAAAATGATTACTTGTCATAGAACAAAGTATGAATCTGTTTTAACTGATCCTGATTATAAAATAATAATTAGCAAAGCCTATGGAGATGCTTTAAAAATATATAAAGAAGAAGCAAAAACTATTAGTAATATTCAAAAGAAAGCACTTGAAATTTCTAATAATGAAGAAAATTATGATATCTTTATTTGTTATAAAGAAGGAGATAAAAATGGAGATAGAACTCCCGATAGTGTTATTGCTCAAGATATATATAATAAATTAACTGATTTAAATTATAAAGTTTTCTTTGCTAGAATTACTCTTGCTGATAAACTTGGTGAAGAATATGAACCTTATATATTTTCAGCACTAAACAGTTCAAAAGTTATGTTAGTAGTAGGTACTAATGCTGAAAATTTAAATTCAGTATGGGTTAAAAATGAGTGGAGTAGATACTTAGACTTAATAAAAAATAAAAAGAAAAAAGTATTGATTCCAGTTTATAGTAAGATGGATGCTTATGAATTACCAGAAGAGTTTTCAATGTTACAAGCACTATGCATAGATAAAGTTGGTTCTATGCAAGATTTAATTACAGCAGTAGGAAAAATCATTAATAAGAAATCTACTGATATAGATAGTGATATGTATCAGAAATTCAAACAAATGATGCTTGAAGAAGAAAGAGAAAAACAAGAAGAATTATCTAAAAGATATGATGTTTTAGAAAAAAGAGATAAATGTTCAACTCCATATATAGTTATTACATTTTTATTATCGGCTTTGATGGCAGGATGCATGCTTCTTTTAAATGGTGGATATTGTTATTATAATTATCTTGGGGAAAATTATAGTTTAATTAGTGAAGGTAAAAATTTTTTTTCATATCAATTATTAGTTAGTATAATTACTGCGATTGCATTTTTTCTAGGATTTGCTAGTAGAAAATCAAATAAAATATCTAAATATATGTATATAGTTAATGTGTTTTTAGAATTATTATTTATTTTAAAACTTCATAACTTTGGTAATACAGCTACATTTGTTACATATATTATAATCTTACTTAATATTGCACTATTATTTATGAAGCCTTCTTGGGGAATTAAAGAAGTACCACTTGTTGTTACTAAAGAAGAAAAAGAAGAAATATTAAAAAACAATAAAGAGTTTACTGAAAACTATATACCAAAAGATAAAAAAATATTAAATATATTCTTCTACATATTACCAATTATAATAGGAATTATTAGTGTTATTATAAATACTTCACCACTTCCCAATCAATCAAATGATAGAAATACATCAAAAGATCAAATTAAGGTAATTGTTGATCATATTAATATAAGAGGTAATGATGATGTTTATAGTTATGAAAAAGGAATTGTTAGAAAAGATGAAATATATGATGTTCTTGATAGTAGAAAGGATTCAAATGGATTATGTGAAATCTGGTATAATATAGAAACAAGATTTGAAGTTAATGGCTGGATATGTGGTAAATTTGATAATAAAGATTATGTTGAAGTATTAGAGAAAGAATAATATGGAAAAGGAAAGGTGAATATTATGGCTTTATTTGAAATAATAAAGAAAGAGAAAGATGATGAAAATATTGTATGGAAGTATCCTAAAACTGATTTTAATACAAGTAGTCAACTAATTGTACACGAATCACAGGAAGCTATACTTTATAAGGATGGAAAGGCATTAGATTTATTTGGTTCAGGTAGATATACACTTGAAACAAATAACATCCCACTACTTAGAAATTTAATTAATTTACCAACAGGTGGTAAAAGTCCATTTCATTGTGAAATATACTTTATAGATAAGTCTATTAAATCATCAAAATGGGGTACTAGTAGTAAAATTGAATTTTTAGAACCAACATATAAGTTTCCTATACAAATAGGCGCTTGTGGAGAAATGAGATTTAAAGTAGTTGATTCAAGAAAACTATTATTAAAATTAGTTGGTATTAAAGATAATTTTGACGGGGAAAATATTGATGAATTCTTTAGTTCATTTATACTTGTTAAAGTTAAATCTTATATTGCTAAAATTATTAATAAAAATGAAATAAGTATATTTGAAATTGATAGTCATTTAAATGAGTTTAGTGAAGAACTTAAAAATTTACTTGCTAGCGATTTTGAAGAATTTGGTATTGAACTTGAAAAATTCTTTGTAACTACTGTTATGAAACCTGAAGATGATAAACAATATCTTGAATTTAAAGAATTATATTTTAAACAAGGAGTAGCGGTTGCTGAGGCTCAATTAAGACAAAAAGTAACATTGATTGATGAAGAAACTAAAGCAAAGAGTACAATGATTGATAGTGAAGCAAAGGCTCATAAGAGAGAAACTGAAGGGTATAGTTATCAAGATGAAAGACAATATAATGTTCTTGATAAAATGGCTTCTAATAATGCGGTTGGTCAATTTACTAATATGGGAGTAGGACTTGGTGTTATGAGCAGTGTTTCATCAAAAGTAAGTGATACAGTTAATAAAAATGTAGTTGGTGCTTTTACTAAAAATGATAATTCAACAGTATGCAGTAATTGTGGATATGAAAATGCTAGTGGTATTAAATTCTGTATAAAATGTGGTAATAATATGACTGGTAGTGTGTGTAGTAGTTGTGGTAAAAAGTTACCAAATGATGCAGTATTTTGTCCTTATTGTGGTAAGAAAGTTGGCGAATAATATGAAGAAAAAAATAATTTTTATAGCAATTTCATTTATAATAACACTTTCTTTAATATTTTCACTTACTAATGAAAAATATTATGGAGATATTAAAATTAAATTTAGCAATAATGATTATGTTCTTGAATATGCCAAAAAGAATGGAATTGATTATGAAAAGATAGCTGATAGTGAAAAAGATAAATATACAAAAAATATAGAAAGTTTTTCATATAATAAAGTTAATGATACTTTAGAAATAGCTGAATACAAAGGGATAAGTGAAACATTAGTTATTCCATATGAATATGATGGTGTTAAAGTTACATCAATAAGTGATACATTTAAAAATGATAATGTTAAAAAAATATATATTTCAGACAACATAACATATTTACCAGTAGAGAATTTTAAGAATATTACTATTAATTGCTATAGAGGTAAATATTGTGAAGAACTTAAAAATAATAATGAACTAAATGTTAATATATTAAATGATTCAGATGTTGTTGATTTTAATTATATAGAATTTCCATTTGAATATAATGTTAAAGACGGAAATGTTGAATTAACTCATTATAAGGGTAGTGGTGGTGTTTTAATTATACCTCAAACTGTTAATGGTATGAAAGTAACAGCAGTTAGTTTTGATGGTGGTCATAATAAGGAAGTTTATCTACCTGATACAATAAATAAAATATCTAATAATTTTATTACTCCATTGAATTATAACAATTATATAAACTGTGTAATTTCTGCGATAGTAGCATTTGCTTTAACAACTATTGTAATTCTTATTGTTAAAGATAGAACTCCTGAAGAAATAGCAGTAAGCACTCCTATATATATTGGTACATTTATGTATTTGGGAATTATGTTTTATATAATTTATATTAGTAATCATGAATATTCATCAGGAAATGGTATTCCAATAATTTCAATTGAATCTGGTTTAATATATTTTATAGCGGTAGTAACAATAATGTTCACTAATAAAAGAAATAAAAAATTAGATACTAATACAAAAAATAAAACTAAATTTATTGATGAAATGATATTCAAAATTAATAATATATCAAAATTAAATAGTGAATATAAAAACAAATTAATTGATAAACTTATTGTAAAGAAAGTAACAAAAGCCTTTATAAAATAAGAAAAATATGATAAAATAATATATGTAGATATTTTATACATAGGAAGTGGTAGTATGGATCAAAAAAGAATAGGTAACTTAATAAAAGAACTTCGTAAAAAAAATAATTTAACCCAAGAGAAGTTTGCAGAAAAATATGGTGTAACATATCAAGCTGTTAGTAAGTGGGAGAATGGTAAAAATATTCCTGATATATCTTTACTTAAACAAATATGTGATGACTACAATATTGATATCAATGACCTATTAGAAGGTAAAAATAGTGGGAATACTCAAAGTAAAAAAGTAAATAAGAAAAAAATAATATATGTATTGATTTTTTATTTAATATTATGTATAATAAAAAAACTAACCAAATAGGACTTGAGAACATATCAAGTCCTATTTAATTTAATAAAAGGAGGAATTTTAGAATGGCAAAAGTACTAAAAGATGTATCAAGAACATTTAACGAATACTTATTATTACCAAATTTAACAGATGAAAGATGTATACCAACAAATGTAAGTTTAAAAACACCACTTGTAAAATTTAAAAAAGGTGAAGAGCCAAAATATTCAGAGAACATTCCGTTCGTATCAGCTATAATGCAAGCCGTTTCAGGAGAAAAAATGGCTATTGCTTTGGCGCGCGAAGGTGGATGTTCTTTTATTTTTGGTTCACAATCAATTGAAGCAGAAGCTGAAATGGTAAGACGTGTAAAAAAACATAAAGCTGGATTTATTGATAGTGATTCAAATGTAAAAAGTGGAACAACATTAAAAGATGTAATAGAATTAGTAGAAAGAACAGGTCATTCAACAGTAACAATCACAGAAGATGGAACAAGTAATGGAAAGTTTTTAGGTCTTGTTACAGATAAAGATTATAGAATTTCAAGAGCAAATTTAGATGACCCAATAGATAAATATATGACTCCAAGATCAAAAATAGTTTGTGCTAAAAAAGGTATAAGCTTAGCAGAAGCAAATGATATTATTTGGGAAAATAAAATTAGTTGTTTACCAATATTAGATGAAAATGATAATTTAGAGCATTTAGTATTTAGAAAAGATTATGAAGAAAGAAAAAATAATCCTAATTCTTTATTAGATGAAAATAAAAGATATATAGTAGGTGCAGGAATCAATACAAGAGATTATGAACAAAGAATACCAGCATTAGTTGAAGCTGGAGTGGATTTATTATGTATGGATTCATCAGATGGATATTCAGTTTGGCAAAAAAATACAATAGATTGGGTAAGAGCACATTATGGCGATGATGTAAAAATTGGAGCAGGAAATGTTGTTGATAAAGAAGGATTTTATTATTTAGCAGAAGCAGGTGCAGACTTTATAAAAGTAGGTGTCGGTGGAGGCTCAATTTGTATTACTCGTGAGACAAAAGGAATTGGTCGTGGACAAGCAAGTGCATTAATAGATGTAGTAGAAGCAAGAGATGAATATTTTGAAAGAACAGGTATATATATTCCAATATGTTCAGATGGTGGAATTGTGCATGATTATCACATAACTTTATCATTAGCAATGGGTGCTGATTTTGTTATGATGGGTAGATATTTTGCTCGTTTTGATGAAAGTCCAACTAGAAAAGTTAAAATAGGTGGAAATATTGTAAAAGAATACTGGGGAGAAGGTTCAAATAGAGCTCGTAATTGGCAAAGATATGATTTAGGAGAAAAAGGAAAAAATAAATTAAGCTTTGAAGAAGGTGTAGATTCATATATTCCATATGCAGGACCATTAAAAGATAATTTAAATA
>OLHA01000403.1_pt1 | contig 25296 bp, 22 predicted proteins | sample 1605961 | NCBI WGS metagenome assembly OLHA01 (sample SAMN03283288) | human gut metagenome | biome: human-associated habitat; material: feces | host: Homo sapiens | place: Peru | collected 2012
CACGCCGTAGTTCCGGCAGTCGGTGCCGTCCTCACAGGTCAGGTCGCTGTCGCTGTTCAGCACGTCCATCATGCCCATGGACAGGTTCAGCTGGGCCTGGCTGGGCTTGCCCCGGGCCATGTTCAGGGTAAGCTTGTGGCTCTGGTACTCGTTGTATTGCTCTTTCAGGGATGCCTTCAGCTCCAGCAGCTCCTGACGGGTCAGTTCGGAATAAGGTTTCATAGCTACCTCCGGATATGTGGAATTTGCAAGATTTCATATATCAACTTGCACAATACCTATATAATACTCTGGATTGCCCCAAAAAGCAATGGGCAGTATCCACAGATTCTGAAAGAAATGGAATAAAATTATCCATATCCTGCACAGGGGAGGAAAGACCGGGAAAAACATGAGCTGCCTGCCCTGTTTCCCCGGCCGCTGTATGTAAGGAGGGGAACGGATCCATCAAACAGATGTATCTGCTTCAGATCTGGTTCAACCTATCTGACCCGGCAACAATGGACTGAACAAGCTGTTTTTGGGAGAAAACTTTCCTCAACCTGATGTAGGGACAGTCTGCCCTTTTTCAGGAAATAACGGCTAAAATGCTTGAAACTCATGTAAACGAAGCTTTTTGCGCCTGGTATTTTACGAAATTTTCCAAAATGTGGAGAATACAAGAATACTGGGCTATTTATTCAGAGGTTCCTTAATCTATCATTATTTCAAGAGGCATGGAATGGAACGCGCTTTTTTGCGTATGAGTTGACAAAATCACCTGATTCTCAGAGAATTTTATCGCTATTCCAGGATTACTCTGTAATAGATATATTGAAAAAGACAAGCTGAGCGATAAGTTATCTTCCGTTAGGTCGGCTCTGGGAATTGAATCACATGGTGAAATTGCTTATTTTCAGGATCATAATACATGGTCGCGACCCCATGATATTTGGAGACAATTCTTTCAATACTTCGCAGACCGACACCATGCAGAAGCCGATCTGCTTTCCTGGTCCGAAAGCCCCCATCCCCATCCGGCATTGGTGGATTATCGCAGGAGTTGATGACAGAAATAACAATAACCGATTGTATTGCGTTCCGTATTACAGATAATTCAATTTGCCTTTCAGTGGAAGCTTCGGCAGATTCAAGCGCATTGGAAAGCAGATTACCGTATAGTGTCGTGATGCTGGCGGCATCGAGGAAAGCAGAGCTGTTTTCCCGAACATCGCAGTGGAACTGAATATTCTTTCCTTCGCAGTCGTCCCGGAACCGCAGCAAAAGGAAATTCAAAATAGGGTCCGTACATAGCTTTGCTTGGCTGGAAGGCGCAAAGGTATCTTCCAACCTGGAAATATACATTTCGATCTCAGTCGCGTCATTTCGCTTGGCCAGGTCATGGATGGTTCCCAGGTGTTTATTTATGTCATGGATCAGGATGCGTTGGTTTTCAAACTGTTCCTGTAGCGCACTGTAGTAGGCAATGTCTGCCTGCTCTTTTTGCATACTCAACTGTAGCGCAAGATATTCCTCATTGGCCTTTTGCAAACTGTTATACAAAATCAGGAAAATCAAATTGACGATTAGCAGTGTTACGATAATCAAAATCGTCATGATCGAGCTATTTCCCATGATTCCATCCGCCATTCCAAAATACGCGATTGTAATCGCAATCAATGAAGACAGCAACGGGAGAACGCAGAACAGTACCATCAGGCGTGGCTCTTCATTTTTATACTTATGCGGCGCAAAAATGCGGGATCCAATAATAGAAAACATGAGATATAGCAGCTTGCTAAGGACAGCAAGAACGAGCATAATATGGAAATTATATGTGTAGGCGGAAAAAGCATATCCAAACAAACCGATTATCAGAACAACAAGAAGTTCCGCGCCAACCATAGCAAAGCACAAAAACGTAGAATGAAGCAGAGCGGTTTTTATGCTGCACTGATAATTATACTTGATTAAAAAATAATTGATGCCGCAAAAAGTAATGGCGTTAATGGTCGTACTATCCAGAAGAGAAAACGCGAACAATGTGGCATATCCAATGCCAAATGAACAAATTGAAATAGGAAGCGGATTTTTCCGGCTTAGGATATATTCAAGATACAGCCACGCAATCATCGCCTCCGCGGCAAATACGATTGCAAAGCATAATTTCTCACCTATCATTTTGTACTCTCCATATATACCAAATAGGTATTTTTGAAATAGGTGAATTTCCTTCTGGACAAAAACGCCTCCATTTGCTGCTTCCCATTCTTGAGGATCACGCTGTCCTTGCCAATGCTGTAAACAAAGCGCATATTGACGATGTAGCTGCGATGAGTGGAATAAAAGCAGGGTAAGGAAAGAGCTTCCCGCCAGTATTCCATGCTTTTGCTGCTGACCAAATCCCCGTCTACGGTATGAACAATTGTTTTCCGATTGGTAGTTTCCACGCAAATGATTTCCTCCGACCTCCGCACAAAAATGCCACTGCCTGTTTCGATTGGGAATTCACGGGTTTCCATATTATAGGCATAAACCGCATCCTTCAGATTGCGAAACAGTCTGGTTTTATCAATTGGCTTGGACAGATAGCGGAAAACCTGAAAGCGCATGGCTTCATCCAGATAATCCGGATAGGCAGTCACAATAAATATTTTAATTCTGGGATTCCGCTCTTTCAATTTTGCCCCGGCATGTATCCCGCTGGCTCCAGGCATCTCCACATCCAGAAACGCAATATCAAATTGCGCTCCCTGGCGGATCAGTTTGTCCCCCGAGGGATAGACCGTATACTCCGGCTCGGCTCCGCCCAAGTTAGCGAAAAAATCCTTTACAAGGGACAGAAGCTGCCACAAAATAAAGGGATCATCATCACAAAAAACAATTCGCATAAGCGGCCACCCTTCCTTTTGAGAAGATTATAGCACACTTACGCGAAATTGTCATTATTCCATTTTTGGCTTTGCCGCTCTACCAGATGATCAATCAATACAGACAGGAGGGATAAATCCTCTTTTGTACACAGCCGCAATCCATCCGCAATGTTTTGAGGTACATTATTGGAATACATATTACCCATCAGCAAATAGTCCGGCGTGACCTGAAGCGCATTGCAGATATTTACAATGACTTCCAAACTTGGTTTTTCTTTTCCCCGCTCGATACTGGAGAGATAATTGTTTGAAAGATCTAATCTTTCAGCCAACATATTCTGCTTGAAACCCATTTGGAGGCGCCTTTTTGCGATTCGCTGCCCGATTCCTATATAGTTTAGTTCCACCCTTCATCACCTTGGTAAGTTTATCAAGTTTCCAGCACTGCATCAACAATCCATACCAGAACTATTCTGCTATAGATATAAAAATGAGAAAATTTTTTCTATCTATTACTGTTAATATTCTGAAGCAGATAGATAGCATACTATTTTTTCACAAATAATGACCGTTTATGCGCAAAATCATGCGTTTCGTGCAGGAGCCATTGATATTGGATCAAATCTGAAATAAAATGAGGCTGTACAAAAAATTAGCACAACAAATTTCAGAATGGAGGTACCCAATATGAAACAAGCAACTGCCCTTCCAATGCTCACCCGCAAACTCGCGAAATTCGCCGTGTCCGCGCTCTGTGCCGTCCTGTTCATCTGCGCCAACACCAACTCCTGTTGCCTGATTCACCAGCCCCAGGCACCTGCGGAGTTGGAGCGGTTCAGTAAGATCAAATGATCCGGGAACTGTCTTCTGGAATTGCGAAGTGGCTGGAACAGGAGGGGGCTATTTCCGGTGAGGACAATGGACTGTTTTCCTATGCGGTATACAGTCTCCTGTTCGGCCTACTTCCAATCTTCATCGCTGTGGTATTGGGCCTTGCGTTCGGGATGTTGCGGGAAGGCTTGCTGATGATCACGCCATTTATGCTGATTCGGAAATTCAGCGGTGGGTATCATCTGGATTCTCCAAAGCTTTGTGTTATTCTTTCCACTGCCTTGCTTGCGTTGGCAATGGGATCTATAAAGCTAATTGTCCAGGAAGGGTACATAAAATTTCTGACAGTTTTAGTATTCTTGTCTGTAATATGCCTTTGTGTATTCAGCCCTGTGGAAAATCATGCCAGAAAGCTGACCAGCAAGGAGAGACGGCTATTTCGTAAAATTGCTTGCGTTCTTGCAGTGATAGCCATGGCAGTGTATTTGATAATGTATAAAACAGCATCAGTTCAGTACACCGCTGCATTGGGTGCGGGCATTTTACTTGCGGCTATAGTTCAGGCTCCTTACGCCCTTGCTATTACAAAATGATCACATTGCTTATGGTGATGCGGAGGTGCTGGACCCGTTAAGTGCCGCTGGATTTGACTGATTAAAAAGGGGGAACATACATCCCAATAGGTGTTCAGCGGTCTGTGATAAAATTAGGGGCAAAATAGAGCAATTAGAGAAAATCACAGAAGTAACTGTAAACTGTAAACGGAAACAGAAATTTCAATGACGTTTTTTATGAGACATCATTGGGGCGGTTCGGAAAACCAAAATATTTGTCAACAATAGTTTGATGAAAACCAACTGTATGCACCGACAATCGCCGCACAAAATTATCGATAGCTTGATAGTAGTACTATCCCCTCTTTAGGGAAAGCCAATATATATATAGCAATGTGATATACAAAACACATATCGCTCTCTGCAAGAAGGAGGATAAATATGCCGAAAAAATTTATTGCACTTATTTTTTCGCTGATATTGGTTATGTCTTTAACCATTTCGGCATCTGCTACTGCAGATCAACCCTATGGCAGCTATTCCACTTCCATTAGCGATGGATGGACAAAAGATACTGCAACATCTACCATCACCAAGTGTACCTGTACTCCCGTAGACAATTATTTAATGGCTGGTATTCAAATCCAGTATATTGTAGACGGAGATTATAATTGGAATCCAGTTACTCAAGGCACCTATTACTATGATTCGGGCACTAATGTCAGTTCTCGTTCAAAAAGTTTAAGTGCAAACGAGATTACTTTTGCTGAGGGATGGTTCCAGGCTCGGTGCGGTGATGGGACTATGTGGAGCGATTATTCTAGTGACTCAAATTAATCTATATTTCCACAATCTGATATGTTCTAAATAAAAACTGTTCTTTTACTAAGTACATATCACTGCGTAATGTTCTAGGTTCTTCAGTTTTATCTAGAGTAAAGGCTCCCTTTATAGGATAAATGTCAATACAACACTTTTGAGAGCGGCGTGTGTTTCTGTAATTGGGTCTATCAGTACCCCTGATAGGCCCAATCTTTGAAAGGAGGGCAAATGCTACATATCTTTTTTCACTCACTTTGTAGGCAAATTAGACAAAACAAAGGAGTATCTGTTATACTTTTTACCGGAGTGATTGTTTCAATCTATTGTGTTAGTGTTATGCAAGGGTTAGCAATTGGCCAATATCGGTTGGCTACAAAGCGGAGTACTTATGCGACAATAACTGTTGAACCGGGAACGGATATCACAAATGAACTCCAGGATTTTTCAAAAAACATATTCTCTTTTTCAAATAATAAAATTGCGAATATACTCTATATGACGGCGCTATCAGAAGATTCCATTCTAATCGGTTGGCAGGGTGTAAATGCACAGAAATGGTTTCCGATAACTTCAGGCCGCTTCTTTAATGAAATAGAACAAGAAAAAGGAGAATATTGTGCATTCATCTCAGATAGTCTTTCTGAGAAAATATTAGAGAAAAAAAGTATTTCTATTGGAAGTAGTATATATGAAATCATAGGAACGGGTTGGATTGTTCCTTACAATATAACGACAGCAATGTCTGCAAGAGTAAATTATGATTTCTTTCAGTTGGATGAAGGAGAAAAATACTTTTTTTCGATTATCCCGTTCTTAAGATTTCAAGAAGAATTCGCTCCATCGCTAATTCTGATTCATTTCAATGGAGCTACATATGACGAATTGGAAGAAAATTGTGCCAAACTTTTAGAAAGGTATCCTAATTCCAAATTTTATGTACCAGATAGAAATTCAAACAGTGTTTTATCCGAAAATCAAATAAAGTATGGAATATTAAGCCTCATGCTTGTTTTCCTTGCGGCAACTACAGTTCTTCAGCTTATGCATGAATGGATTGCCGTATATAGGAAAGAACTCTACATATACTATTTGTGTGGCATGGAAGCCTATAGATGTACATTTTTAATTTATGGACAATGGCTGTTGCTGTATTGTCTAGGTTCTTTTTTTGCTATGCTTTTACATTATTGCTCTTTTCCAATATTGGAAAAGGTATTAGCAAATTATCCACCCGCGCCATTTACTTTGTGTATAATATTAGCAGGTTTATTCCTTTTATCTGTTGTATATTCCTATTCGAATATTTCAAGTATTTTTTCCTATGACGCTTGGGAGGAATACCAATGAACCTGATTTACTTAAGCCACTATCTGTATTCAAAAGAAAAAGTTCAGGAATGTGTTCTACTAATACAACTAGTCTGTATGATAATTTTCGCACTTGTTGTGTTGGGCCCAATAGACACTTTCCTTCAAAAATATTCTTCATTAGAGGCGATATATCGATATGATCTATCGAGTTTTTGCCATATTAGCGCAGGAAATGCAACGATGCAAAAGAATCGGGTGGACTTAACTGTAGATAATAAACTGTACAATACATTACTCACTCTTGATGGTGTGGAAACAGTTTTCCGCTTTTCTTTGCAACAGGCCGTTTATGGGACGACGTCCAAGGAACAAGTTGAGCACCAGCATGAAAATGAATCAAATAAAGTTGCCAACTTGCTCGTCTATTCAGGTGACATGGCAGAATATGTAGATTGGGGTGTAGATGAGGGAGAGTTTCTCTGTTACTATGATGAAACGCTTTTGCCAATCATTGTTAGCCCATCGCTAATAGATTATTTTCCCATAGGTTCCAGGGCTAACTTTCGCGTGGGAGAAAGAGAAGCCCCTGTTTCGTGCATAGTTACGGGTGTTCTATCACAGTATACTTCAGTACCTACCATATACAACTATGGTTCTGAACCTAATATGGAGGTCTTAATTTCATACCTTCCTGATATGAAAAATTATGATTTTATAATTGCTTGCTATAACGAAGAACTGTTGAGCACCATACGATGGGAGCCTAACTACCTTATTAAGCTTCAAAATAAGGAGAATTTGGATGATATCATACAGACTCTCGAGAAGACTGTTGGTATATACGGTACTGTAAAATCAGTTCCCGAGTTGATTAACGAATCGTTCAATACTTTGCTCAAAGAAAAACGATGGGATGTATTAGCCTTTGTGCTCTTGTCCATAATTGCACTATATGGTTTTGGAGGATATACGTTTCTGATGATACGACGAAAGCAAGAAGAAATTGCAATTTTTCGCATACTAGGAATGCAACAAAGACATGTTGCAACAATGGTATTTATTGCAGAGGCGCTATTATTGATTATCGCATCCATAGTTGCCTATTTAATTTTTCCATGGTTTAGCCAAAAAGTTTTAATCGAACCATACACTAGGCCAGGAATAATTAGCTTTTTGTTTTGCGGAAGCCTATTTGTTTGTATTTTGGTTGTAAGCATACGAACAGGATTTCAACAATCCCGCAAGGCTACAGATGTTGCCTTATACAATGGAGGAGATTGAAATGATTCATCTTCAGAATGTGAACAAAATATATAATAAGGACACAGAAAAGGCTGTACATGCATTGAGAAATATTAACCTTGACATAGCAACAGGGGAAATGATTGCTATTACAGGACCATCTGGATCAGGGAAGTCATCTTTGCTACATATTCTTTCAGGAATTGACTGCTGTACATCGGGGAAGTATTTTTTTGACGGTGCAGAAGTTTCTAAAATGAACGATCGTGCAAAATGTGCATTGCGTAATAAAGAAATTGGATTAATTATGCAAAACTTTGGCTTGCTTGGAGGAGAAACTGCACTGCGAAATATTTGTCTTCCACAAATCATAGGTAAAACATATACTCGTGAGTGTACATATAGGGCTAAGGAAATGCTTTCTACTGTGGGGCTGATGGGTAAAGAGGACACACCTGTGAATCATCTTTCTGGTGGACAGAAACAGCGTGTTGCAATTGCTAGAGCGTTAACTATGAATGCAAAATTAATCCTTGCTGATGAACCTACAGGAGCATTGGATACAAATAATACAGAGCGATTGATGGAACTTCTCACAAAAATTAATAGGCAAAATGTTACAATTGTAATTGTAACACATGACCAAAGTGTGGCTGAATGCTGTCAGAAGATATACCGTCTTGTAGATGGGGAACTATTGCACAGTTTATAATTATTAAGTAACCGTCAAATCTGGCGCCGGATTGTAAATCACCATCTAATATGAAACAATACTCTCATATAGTAGCGGATAGTATATGAGACTAGCGTATAGTCTACGGCAGTTGGGTGCTGGGCACATCTGCGGAGAAAGTTAGACGAGGCGATGAAGTCCTTGCCCAAAGGCAAAAGGAGAGGCAATCTTTTTGACTGCCTCTCCTTATGATTATAGCGTTTGTTTTGTAAGCGTCAAATCTGGTGCCGGATTGTAAATCACTTCCCGATATGAAACAATAGTTATTTCAGTTCCTCATTACTTCTGGCCAGCTCGAACTCTTTTACGACTTCCTCGCTGGGGGCTTTGGTCAGCAGGCTCACGGCCACGATGGCGATCAGGCCCACCAGGAAGGCGGGGAGGAGCTCATAGATGCCCCAGATGCCGCCCAGGGGCTTGATGAGGTACTTCCAGATGAAGACAAACACGCCGCCGGAGACCAGACCGGCAATGGCTCCGGGGAAGGTGGTGCGCTTCCAGTAGAGGGAGCAGATGACCAGGGGGCCGAAGCCCGCACCGAAGCCTGCCCAGGCGAAGGACACAATGCCGAAAATGGAGCTGTTGGGATCCTGGGCAATGACCACACCCAGAATGGCGATGAGCACCACGGTGAGCCGGGCGGCCAGCATGCTGCTCTTCTGGCTCAGCTTCAGCCCCAGCTTCTCCTGCAGCAGGTTCTGGGACACGCTGGAGGAGGCGGCCAGCAGCTGGGAGTCGGCGGTGGACATGGTGCTGGCAAGAATTCCGGCCAGGATCAGACCGGCCATGAGGGCGGGCAGGATACCGGCTTTGCTGAGGAGGGTGGCGATCTGGATGACGATGGTCTCGCTGGCGGAGCCGGACAGAGACTCGATTGTGCCGGAGGCCGTCAGGGCGTTGCCCACAACGCCGATCATCACGGCCAGGAACATGGCAATGACCACCCACACAGAGCCTACCCGGCGGGAGACCACCAGCTTCTTCTCGTCCTCAATGGCCATGAACCGCAGCAGGATGTGGGGCATGCCGAAGTAGCCCAGGCCCCAGGCCAGAGTGGAGACGATGGTGAGGAAGTTATAGGAGGCGGCACCGGAGGCCGTATGGGTGCTGGTGAAGGACAGGTAGCCGGGCAGGGCCTTGGCGTTCTCCATGACGGCTCCCAGGCCCCCGGCCTGGACCGTGGCGTAGATCAGAACGAACAGAATGGCAATGGTCATGATGATGCTCTGGATCAGGTCTGTGACAGAGGCTGCCAGGAAGCCGCCGGCGGCGGTATAGCCCACGATGACAATGGCGGAGACGATCATGGCCCCCATGTAGTCCACCCCGAAGAGGCTGGAGAACAGCTTGCCGCAGGCGGAGAAGCCGGAGGCCGTGTAGGGGATGAAGAAGACAATGATGATCACCGCGGAAATGGCGGACAGGATGTGCTTGCGGTCGTGGAACCGGTGGGAGAAGAACTGGGGCAGGGTGAAGGCCCCGGTGATCTGGGTATACCGGCGGATCCGGCGGGCGGTGAAGAGCCAGTTCAGGTAAGTGCCCAGGCCCAGGCCGATGGCGGTCCAGCCTACGTCCGCCAGGCCGCTGAGGTAGGCAAGGCCCGGAAGACCCATGAGCAGGTAGCTGGACATATCGGAGGCCTCGGCACTCATGGCCGTAACCAGAGGACCCAGCTTTCGTCCGCCCAGGTAGAAGTCGGAGCTGGATTCGTTCTGCTTGGCGAAGCGGGCACCGATCCAGAGCATTCCTGCCAGGTAGACGAGAATGGTGATGGTGATACAGACGGTGGAAGTGGTCATTTTTTTCGCATCCTCTCTTGAATTTCTCATGGGGGCATTGTATCATAGGGATAACTATTTGAAAAGCGAATGTTTCGCATGGTCAGCATGCGGAAAACGCATACATAAGGAGAGATGCGCTATGGATATGAATATTCTGAAGTACATGGCTTTTATCAAGGCCGTGGAATACGGCTCCTTCACCCGGGCGGCGGAGGTGCTGAACTACTCCCAGTCCGGCGTCAGCCGGATGATCCACGACCTGGAGAAGGAATGGAATATCACCCTTCTGGAGCGGAACCGGGCCGGCATCCGGCTGACCTCCGATGGCTCCCGGCTGCTGCCCTATGCCCAGAGCCTGTGCACCGAGTATCAGAAGCTGCAGATGCAGGTGGACGACCTCCATGGGGTCCAGTCCGGCATCATCCGCATCGGCACCTTTTCCAGCGGTGCCATCCACTGGGTGCCCAATATCATCAAGGCCTTTCAGAAGGACTATCCGGGCATTGACTATGAGCTTCTGCTGGGGGACTACACGGAAATTGAGGACTGGATCGCCCAGGGCCGGGTGGACTGCGGCTTTCTGCGGCTGCCCACGAGAACGGACTTCGACACCATCCCCTTAGGCCGGGACCGACTCCTGGCCATTCTTCCCCAAAACCACCCTCTGACCCAATATGACCGGGTGCCCATTGCCGCCCTGGCGGAGGAGCCCTTCATGCTGCTGGAAAAGGGGGCCCAGGCCGAGGTCTCCGAGGTGTTCCAGCGCCACGGGCTCAAGCCCCGGGTCCACTTCACCACCTGGGACGACTACGCCATCATGGCCATGGTGGAAAGCGGCCTGGGGGTGAGTATGCTGACGGAGATGATCCTGAAACGGGTCCCCTTCAACGTGGTGGTCAAGGAGCTGGACGTGACGGCCTACCGGGAGACGGCCCTGGCCATCCGGGAGCAGGAGACCGCCTCCCTGGCGGTGAAGAAATTCATGGGGTATTTGCAATATCGGTAGAAATGTGGTAAACTAAAGAAAAACCTTCCCCTGGGGGAAGGTGGCACGGCGAAGCCGTGACGGATGAGGGGCGGCTTGGATGCCAGAGTCAAGGGGATCGGAGCCCTTACCGCCCCACATCCGCCGCCCCGGCGGCCATGGAGACCAGAATGAACAAACTCGAAACGTTACAGCAATACTTCGGCTACACCGCCTTCCGGCCCGGCCAGGAGAAGCTCATCGACGCCCAGCTTTCCGGCCGGGATGCCTTCGGCATCATGCCCACCGGCGGCGGCAAGAGCCTGTGCTACCAGGTGCCGGGGCTTATGCTGCCGGGGGTGACATTGGTCATCTCCCCCCTGATTTCTCTCATGAAGGACCAGGTCATGGCCCTGAAGGACGCGGGAGTCAGCGCGGCCTACATCAATTCCTCCCTGACACCCAACCAGATCCGCCTGGTGTACCGGAACATCCAGAGCGGTATGTACAAGATCATCTATGTAGCCCCGGAGCGGCTTCTGACAGACGGCTTTTTGGAGGCCATCCAGTCCAGGACCGTTTCCCTGGTGACGGTAGACGAGGCCCACTGCATTTCCCAGTGGGGCCAGGATTTCCGGCCCAGCTACCTGAAAATTGTGGACTTTCTGAAGGTCTTCCCCCATCGCCCTGTGGTCTCCGCCTTTACGGCCACAGCCACTGCCCGGGTCCGGGAAGACGTTGAGAAAATTCTGGACCTCCATGACCCGGAGCGGGTGGCCACAGGCTTCGACCGGCCCAATCTGCGCTTCGAGGTCCGCCACCCCAAGGACAAAAACGCGGAGCTGCTGAAGCTCCTTTGGGAGCGGCGGGACAAGACCGGCATTATCTACTGCACCACCCGCAAGGATGTGGAGTCCGTCTGCCAGCTCCTCCGGTCCCGTGACATCGGGGCTACCCGCTATCACGCCGGTCTGGCGGAGCGGGAGCGCCAGGAAAACCAGGAGGATTTCATCTACGACCGGGCCAACGTCATGGTGGCTACCAACGCTTTCGGCATGGGCATCGACAAGTCCAACGTATCCTATGTGATCCACTATTCCATGCCCCAGAGCCTGGAGGCCTATTATCAGGAGGCGGGCCGGGCAGGCCGGGATGGAGCCGGAGCGGAGTGCATCCTCTTCTACGCCCCCAGGGATGTGTATACCGCCAAGTGGCTTGTGGAGCACTCCTCCGGGGAAAGCGAGCTGACGGAGGAGCAGGAGCAGAAACGGATCCGCCAGGACCTGAATCGCCTGGACCGGATGGTGGACTACTGCAAGACCGGCCTGTGTCTCCGGGGCCGGATCCTGGACTATTTCGGCCAGGACCATCCGCCCAGATGCGGCAATTGCGGCAACTGTGACGAGAAGGCCCTCCGGGAGGAGACCATCACCCTGGCGGTCCCCAAGAAACAGGAGCAGCGTCCTACCCCGGCAGGGCTTCTGGAGGCATTGAAGGCCCTTCGGTGGGACATTGCCAAGAAGACGGGCCAGCCCGCCTACATCATCTTTACCAACGCCTCCCTGGAGGACATGGCCCGGAAAGCCCCCAGGACCCAGGAGGAATTCCTGAAGGTCAACGGTGTGGGCTCCAGCAAGGCCCAGCGGTACGGTCAGGCTTTTTTGGAGCGCATCCGGGAATATACCGCGTCCCACAGGGAAGACTGAAAACGAAAATGAGGTTAAACATGAAAACAAAGCACTGGATCATCATCATCGCCATTGCCCTGGCTGCGAGCCTGGGCCTGGGAGCCTGGCTCCTGCTGGGCCAGCAGGAGAAGCACTACGTCACCGTCATCCAGGACGGAAAGATCACCATGACCCTGGACCTGTCCAAGGACAAAACCCTGACCCTGACCTCCGCCAACGGCGGCAGCAACACCGTAGAAATCAAGGACAACAAGGTGGCCGTCACCAGCGCCACCTGCCCGGACCACATCTGTATGTCCATGGGTTGGTGCGACAGCGGTATGCCCATCGCCTGCCTGCCCAACGGGCTGATCCTGACCTTCACGGAGGATCCGGGCCTGGACGGGGCAGCGGGATAAACACATCCTTCTTACCTTCCCCTGAGGGAAGGTGCCGCCCTGGCGGCGGATGAGGGGCGGAATATGCCCGGATCAGAGAGCACTTCCAGAATTTACAGCTTGAAAAATGATTACAAATGCGTTACAATCCTCCTGTCCTCGAGAGACAGATCCCAACAAGGAGGCCAAGATCATGTGTTTTCATTTCTGCGATATCTGGCAGATTCTGTGCCAGATGGCTGGTTTCGGCTGCTAAAAAAGTAAAAAAGCGCCCCGGTTCCCCGGGGCGCTTTTTGTTTTGCCACATTGTAAACCTGAAAAAATCAAAGGTTGACAAGTTCCTTTCTCCATGCTAGGATGCCTGAGGAAAAAGCCCTGCCTTCCCCTGGGGGAAGGTGCCGCCCCGGCGGCGGATGAGGGGCGGTACCGGGTCGGACTTTGTACCGCCCCACACCCGTCCCGGCTGCGCCGGTCCACCCTCTCCCAGGAGAGGGTTACACAGCGAGGTGAACACCATGACAACCAAAGACCGGGTCCTGACCCTTCTGAGCGCCTGCCGGGGGTCCTATCTCTCCGGCGAGGAGCTGGCGGAGAGCCTGAATCTGTCCCGGGCGGCGGTATGGAAGGCCATTTCCGCCCTGCGGGCCGGGGGCTATCCCATTGATGGCCAGCCCAGCCGGGGCTATCGGCTGCTGCCCGGCGGGGATATCCTGAGCCTGGGGGGTATCGAAAGCCGCCTGGATAGCCGGGAAGTCTGGAAGATCGAGGTGCTGGATCAGGTGACCTCCACCAACGCCCTGCTGAAAGCCAGGGCCGACCAGGGAGCCCCGGAGGGCACCGTGCTGGTGGCGGCCAGCCAGACCCTGGGCCGGGGACGGCTGGGGCGGAAATTCTATTCCCCGGCGGATACCGGCGTATATCTCAGCGCCCTGCTGCGCCGGGACTGGCCCCCTGCCGCCGCCCGGTGCCTGACGACCCTGGCTGCTGCCGCCGCCGCCCAGGCGGTGGAGCAGGTTTCCGGCGCAGAGGCCGGGATCAAGTGGGTCAACGATATTTTTATAGAGGGCAAAAAGGTCTGCGGCATTCTGACGGAAGCCGCGTTCCGGCTGGAAGAAGGGACCTTGGACTATGCGGTGCTGGGGGTGGGCTTCAACGCCTACATCCCGGAGGGGGGCTTCCCGCCGGAGATCGCGTCTATCGCAGGAAGCGTCTATGAGGCCCACCGGGAAGACGGGCGAAACGCCCTGGCCGCCGCCTTTTTGAACGGCCTGAGAGGGGCCTTGGCAGAGCCCCAGGAGGCCCTTGGGGACTACCGCCGCCGGTGCCTGGTACTGGGGAAGGACATTCTGGTCCAGAGTCCCCAGGGCAGCCGCCCGGCCCGGGCCCTGGACCTGGACGAGCAGTGCGGCCTCCTGGTCCAGTATCCCGACGGGAGCCGGGAGGTCCTGCGTTCCGGGGAGATCAGTGTCAGACCCGTGGGATCCACGAGTATATAATTTTTGGAGGAAAAGAAAATGGAAAAGAAAAAGCTATCTACAAAAGACATGGCCTATATCGGCCTCTTCGCCTGCCTGATGGCCATTTGCGCCTGGATCTCCATTCCGGGGCAGATCCCCTTCACCTTGCAGACCATGGGGGTCTTCCTGGCGGTGGGCCTGCTGGGAGGCAAGCGGGGCACTCTGGCGGTGCTGGTGTATGTGCTGATGGGTGCCGTGGGACTGCCGGTCTTCTCCGGCTTCACCGGCGGCATTGGCCGCCTGCTGGGAGCTACCGGCGGCTACATCATCGGCTTTTTGGCCTCTGCTCTGCTGATGTGGGCCCTGGAAAAGGTTCTGGGTGAGAAGAAGTGGGGCCTGGCCCTGTCCATGCTCCTGGGGCTCATTGCCTGCTACGCCTTCGGCACCGCCTGGTTCCTGGTGGTGTACACCAATGCCAAGGGCGCCATCTCCCTGGCCGCCGTGCTGGGCATGTGTGTCATCCCCTACATCATCCCCGATGTCATCAAGATCATTGTGGCCTTGAGCCTTACCGGGGCCCTGAAGCGGTTTGTAAAGTAAGATTTCTCCCGGCAAGCCTGGCATCTGACTCCTACCAAAGAAGGAGATAAAGGGGATTTTTCCCAAATCTTGACATTTTCTATGAAACCGTTATAATGAAATCAAAAGGATCAAAAACGGGAAGGAAAAAAGTGCCATGCCGCCAAAAGTAAGATTCACACGGGAAAAGATCGAGGAAACCGCCTATCTGATGGCGAAAGAACGGGGCCTGGATGCGGTTGCGGCCCGGGAAGTGGCCAAAGCCATGCATATGACCGTGACCCCCATCTTTACCTACTTTTCCGGCATGGAAGAGTTGAAGAGGACTGTCCGGGACCGGGTCCGGCGGGAGTTCCGGGAGTATTTGCAGGAGTCCGCGGAATATACCCCGGCCTTTCTGGAATTCTGTATGCGCTGGATCCGCTATGCCGCGGAGAATCCGAACCTCTACGAGCTGCTGATGCACACCGGCGGCGGCATCTGCCAGATGGACGAACTGCTGGAGCTTTTTCCGGAAATTGTGGAGCCCATTGAAAAGGAGATATCCGACCTGTTTGTGCTCTCCCCGGAGGAGGCCCATACGTTGCTGCGGCACATGATGATCTACGCCCACGGCGTGGCCGACTTCTACCTCTGCGGCGGCAGTCCCATCCCGGAGGAGAAGATCCCCGCCGCCATGAGCGAAATTTGTCTGGCCCTGGCCGCCAGGATCAAGATCCTGAACGGCACGGCAGATATGGATACGGCAAGGACCATGCTGTCCTACGACGGTTTGAAGCCGAAGAAAAACTGAAGCAGCGTCCCTTTCTTATTTTTGGAAGGGACGCTTTTTTCTTGTTTCCCCCCTTGACATCCGGGGAAAATGTGGTATGATGATGGTACAACAATTCAACGATTGCTTAATCGTTAAATAAAAAGACAAAGGAGATCAATCTTATGAAGAAGACCTACAAGATCGATGTTGACTGCGCCAACTGCGCCAACAAGATGGAAGAAGCGGCCAAGCAGACCCCCGGCGTCAAGAATGCCACCGTAAACTTCATGATGCTGAAGATGATCGTGGAGTTCAACGAGGGCGCGGATGTGAAGGCCACCATGGAGCAGGTCCTGGCCAACTGCAAAAAGGTAGAGGACGACTGCGAGATTTTCCTATAATGCATTTCTTCGCGAACCGGCCTTGGGCCGGTTCGTGGCCGCCAGATCGGGAAAGGAAGGACTCACATGACAAAGAAACAGAAAAAATCCATGATCCGGATCCTGGTTTCCGCCGCTCTGCTGATCGTGCTCCAGCTGATCCCGGCGGAGGGCTATGACGCGGTGTTCGGCGCCTTCGGCCGCTGGGCGCGGCTGGGGGCTTATCTGGTGAATTATTTCATCATTGGCGGAGACATTCTGAAAAAGGCCTGGAAGGGCATCCGCAATCATCAGGTATTTGATGAATGCTTCCTGATGGCGGTGGCCACAGTGGGTGCCTTTGCCCTGGCCATTGCGGAAAACGGCGACTATCTGGAGGCCATTGCCGTTATGCTGTTCTACCAGATCGGCGAGTGGTTCCAGAGCTACGCCGTGGGGAAGAGCCGCCGGAACATCACCGAGCTTATGGACATCCGCCCGGACTATGCCAACGTAGAGCGGGAGGGGGTCCTGGAAAAGGTAGACCCGGATGAGGTAGAGGTGGGCAGCATCATTGTGGTCCAGCCCGGTGAGAAGGTGCCCATCGACGGCCTGGTGGTGGAGGGCACCTCCAGCCTGAACACCAGCGCCCTCACCGGCGAGAGCGTGCCCAGGCAGATCGCTCCCGGAGCCCAGGTCATCAGCGGCTGCATCAACCTGACCGGTGTGCTGAAGATCCGCACCACCAAGGACTTCGGTGAGTCCACCGTGTCCAAGATCCTGGACCTGGTGGAGAACGCCTCCTCCCGGAAGTCCAAGTCCGAGGACTTTATCGCCAAGTTCGCCCGGGTCTATACCCCCGCGGTGTGCTACAGCGCCCTGGCTCTGGCGGCGCTGCCCCCCATTGTCCGGCTGGTTCTGGGCATGAGCCCGGATGTGGGGGACTGGGTCTACCGGGCCCTGACCTTCCTGGTCATCTCCTGCCCCTGCGCCCTGGTCATCTCCATCCCCCTGAGCTTCTTTGCCGGTATCGGCGGTGCCAGCCGGGAGGGCGTATTGGTCAAGGGCTCCAACTACCTGGAGACCCTGTCCCTGGTGGATACGGTGGTCTTCGACAAGACCGGCACCCTGACCCAGGGGGTCTTTGAGGTCACCGGCGTACACCACAGCCCTCTGGAGGAGCACCGGCTCCTGGAGCTGACGGCTCTGGCGGAAAGCGCCTCCTCCCATCCCATCAGCAAAAGTCTGCAAAAGGCCTACGGCCAGCCTCTGGACAGGAGCCGGGTGACGGACATCCGGGAGGTATCCGGTGAGGGGGTTACCGCCAAGGTAGACGGGATATCTGTGGCCGCCGGAAACCGGAAGCTCATGAAGCGGCTGGGTGTCCCCTATCAGGATTGCCACAGCACCGGCACCGTTGTCCATGTGGCCATGGATGGAGCCTACGCCGGTCACATCCTGATCTCGGACCTGCTGAAACCCTCCGCCAAGACCGCCATGGAGGCCCTGCGTACCTCCGGCGTGAAGCAGACCGTTATGCTCACCGGCGACATCGATGCCGTGGCTCAGGCCACAGCCAAGGAGCTGGGCATCAACACCGTGTACAGCGAGCTGCTTCCCGGGGACAAGGTCAGCAAGGTGGAGGAGCTGCTGGATCAGAAGCACACCGGCAAGCTGGCCTTCGTAGGCGACGGCATCAACGACGCCCCGGTATTGAGCCGGGCGGACATCGGCATTGCCATGGGAGCCATGGGCTCTGACGCGGCCATCGAGGCGGCGGATGTGGTGCTCATGGACGATGACCCCATGAAGATCGCCAAGGCCATCCGCATCTCCCGGAAGTGCCTGCGGATCGTCCACGAGAACATCGTCTTTGCCATTGGCATCAAGCTGCTGTGCCTGCTGCTGGGTGCTCTGGGCATTGCCAATATGTGGGCCGCCATTTTTGCCGACGTAGGCGTTATGGTGCTGGCGGTGCTGAATGCCATACGGGCGCTGATGGTGAAGAATCTGTAAATCCTTCGGGGCGGCAGGGTTGCCGTCCCGATTTTTTGATTGAAAAATGCCGGTGAATGTATTATGATAGCAGGTAGTCTGCGTATCGGAGGAAAAGTACGTGAAAAAGAATTCGGTGGTTACGATCCTCGTGACCCTTGCCGTTGTGGTGACCCTGATTGCGGTGGGCCTGACGGCGTTTATCATTTATCAGAGGACCCACATTTTTGTGGAAAACAAGGCCTATCCCATCAGCGCCCAGAGCCTGGATCTGCGGGAGGAGGACATTTCCTTTGCCCACTACGACAGCGTCCATGCCCAGCTGCCCAACTGTCAGATCCTGTGGAATGTTCCCTTCCAGGGGGGAAAGGTGTCCAACGACGCTACCCGCATTTCCATTCAGAATCCCAGCTCAGATGATATCTGGCTGCTGCAAACCTATTTCCCGAAGCTGAAGATCATCGATGCCTCGGCCTGCGATAACTACACGGCTCTGGAGCAGCTCCAGGAGGCGCTGCCCAATGTGTCCGTCAGCTACACCGTCAGCCTGGGGGCCTCGGTGGCTCTGCCGGACGCTACGGAGCTGGAGCTGGGCCAGGGCACCTTTGACCTGGACACCCTGAAGGAGGGGCTGCTGTTTCTGCATCAGGTGAAAACCGTGACGTTCCCCAAAATGGCCCTGACATTGGAAGAGTTCCAGGGTCTCCAGGAGGCCTTCCCGGACATCGACTTCTCCTACACCGTGGATATTCTGGGCGGGGAGTACGAAAGCACCACCAAGGAGCTGGACCTGTCGGCGCTGACCGGGGAGACCCTGGAGGAGACCGCCGCCCAGCTGGGGAAGCTGCCGGACCTGGAGACCGTAGAGCTCTGCGATGAAAACGGGGACAGCGGACTTACCAAGGAGCAGGCCAAGCAGATCATTGCCGCCGCCCCCCAGGCCGTCTTCCACTACGCCTTCGACTTTTACGGGGAGACCCTGTCCACGGACATGGAAGAGGTGGTCCTGAAAAAGAAGAGCATCGGCGACAGCGGCGAGGAGGAGGTCCGGCTGGCCCTGGACCTGCTGTCCAACTGCAAGCGCTTCGTGCTGGAGGACTGCGGATTGAGCAGCGATGTGCTGGTCAAGCTCCGGGAGGACTATCGGGACCGGACCAAGGTGGTCTGGCGGGTCTATTTCGGAAACGGCACCAGCCTGACGGATGCGGAGGTAGTCCGCAGCGTTTACGACCTGAAGGACAGCAACTGCTCCGAGCTCCAATATCTGGAGGATGTGAAGTACGCCGATTTCGGCCACGACGAGTATCTGAACGACTCTTCCTTCCTCTCCGGCATGAAGAGCCTGGAGGTGCTGATCATTTCCGGCTCCCCCATCAAGGACCTGAGCCCCCTGTCCCAGTGCAAGAACCTGCGGATCCTGGAAATCGCCAACTGCGGCTATATTACAGACCTGAGCCCTCTGGAGGACTGCGAGAGCCTGGAGATGCTGAACATCAGCCACACCAAGGCCACGGAAGGGCTGTCCGCCCTGGAAGAGCGGAATATCACCCACCTGACCGCCGTAGGCGGCATCTGGAACAAGATCTCCCAGGAGGACCGGGATGCCTTCCAGGAGGACCACCCGGATTGCTGGATCGTCACCTCCGGCAACGAGTACGGCGTGGGCTGGCGGTACGAGGACAAGGAAACCAAAATGGAGTGGTACGAAAAAGCCAGCGAGGCATTCAAGTACCCCCACGCCCCCAACAATGTGGGCTGGTATCTGGAATAAAAGCCTTCCCCTCCGGGGAAGGTGGCAGGGCGTAAGCCCTGACGGATGAGGGGAGTAGGAAGTAAGATTTTAGCTGGTACTGCCCCTCATCCACCGCTGCGGCGGTCCCCCTTCCCCGTAGGGGAAGGCGAAGAAACGCCCCCGCCATTTTTCGATGGCAGGGGCGTTTTCACGGTTATCAGTCCCGGATCCTCGGCAGATTCCACCGGTAGTGGGCCGCCAGGCACCGCAGGGCGATGACCAGAGAGAAGCCAAGGATCATGGAGGGCTTGTCTCCCAGGGGACGGGTCAGGGTCAGCAGCAGCCCTCCGGCGATGGCGGCTACGGCGTAGACGTGCTTCAGGAAGATATCCGGGATCCGCCCTGCCAGCACGTCCCGGAGGGTGCCGCCGCCTACGGCGGTGAGGAAGCCCAGAAACACCAGCAGGAAGACATTGTCCCCGTAGCCGCATCGGATGCCCACCATGACCCCGTCTACGGTAAAGGCCGCCAGGCCCAGGGTATCGAACCAGAAGAGCATCTTGTCATAGAGAGGGGCCAGCATCCTGGGCATATGGGTGTGAAAAAACACCAGCAGGAACACAATGGTGGCCACCACCGCGGCAATGACAACATAGACGGGATTCCGGCACATGGCAGGAGGGACGCTGCCCACCATAATATCCCGGAGGCAGCCGCCGCCGCAGGCGGTGGTAATGGCCAGGACCAGGGTGCCGAAGAGATCCATTTTTTTACTGATGCCGATCAGTGCCCCGGAGATGGCAAAGGCAATGGTGCCGATGAGGTCGAAAAAAACAATCAGCGCTTCCGTCATAAGCTGGGTCCGTCCTTTGTTTCAAAATACCTGGGCCATTATACACACTCCCCGGGGCCTTGGCAAGAGGCCCCGGGGATTTTTTGCAGTCCGGATTTTATACAATCTATTCTTTTTGCTCAAAAATCCATTTCTACCAGTGGACAAGGAGAATTTCCTTTGCTATAATAAGAAAAACATGTGAAAAACCGCCGTGAAGATTTTATGCGTGACGTTACAGTTAGTCGGCGCTTACTGACTGGCGGATCTTTCCTGACCCAAAGAAAAGGAGAAACCAATGACAACCTTCAACGATGTATTCAAGAAGTCCTTTCTGGAGAAATTCGCGGCGGGGGGAGACCTGTCCGTCTACGGCTATGTGGTGACTCTGGTCATCGCCCTGATCCTGGGCGCCTATATCTTCTTCTGCTACCGCTACATGACCCGCCGGGTGTTTTACTCCAAGAGCTTCAACATCTCTCTGGTGGCTATGGCCGTTGTGACCACCGCCATCATCCTGACCATCCGCTCCAGCGTGGTGGTGTCTCTGGGCATGGTGGGTGCCCTGTCCATTGTCCGGTTCCGTACCGCCGTGAAGGACCCCATGGACCTGGTGTTCCTCTACTGGTCCATCAGCGTGGGTATTATGGTAGGTGCCGGTCAGAAGAGCCTGGCGGTGCTGCTGTGCGCCTTTGCCACCCTGGCCATTTTGATTTTCGATCTGCTGCCTGTTGCCAGGGCTCCCATGCTGCTGCTGGTCAACGCCAAGGCAGACAAGGAGACCGACGAGGCCATTCAGGCCGCCATCAAGGCAGGGTGCAAGGACTTTCAGGAGAAGAGCCGCTCCATTTCCCGGGGACAGCTGGACCTGGTGGTGGAGCTGCGGGTGAAGGACGGCATTGCCCTCACCGATTCCATTTCCAAGATCCAGGGCGTGGGCTCCGTCAGCCTGATGAAGCATGACGGCGAAGTGACCTATTGATGAGCCGCAGGCCTGCCTGCCGGCTGCTGCGCATCAGCGGCGTTGCCATCCTGGCCGCCGTGCTGGTGGGCGGAAGAAGCCGGCCGGAAACCCTCTACAAGGCAACGGAGCTGGGAAGCGGCAATATCAGCTTCTCCCGTCCCTCCGGCTTTTATGAGGAGCCCTTTTATCTGAAGATCAAGGCCCCCTCCAAGGAGGTCTATTATACCCTGGACGGCTCCGAGCCTACCCAGGATTCCCTGCGCTACGAAGGCCCCATCTATATTGGCGACGCCACCGAAAACGAAAATTTCCTCTCCCTGGGGGAGGACATTTCTACGGAACCCGTGACCTATCCCAGAGAAAAGGTAGACAAATGCACCGTGATCCGGGTCAGATACTACGACCGGCTGGGGGGCAGCGAGATGACCGCCGGGAGCTACTTCGTAGGCTTCTCCCAAAAGCCGGGGTATGAAGGCTGCCATGTGGTTTCCCTGATCACAGATCCCGCCGGGCTTATGGACCCCGAAACCGGCATTTATGTGAAGGGCGACAGCTACACAGGAGACGGCTGGTCCGGCAACTACTACAACCGGGGCATGGACTGGGAGCGGGAGGCCAGCTTCCAATACTTTGATGAAGACGGAGTCCTCCGGGCGGCCTCTGCCTGCGGCATCCGGATCAAGGGCAACTGGAGCCGCCGCCTGCCCCAGAAGAGTCTGAACCTCTTCGCCCGGAAGCAATACAGCGGCCTGAAAGAATTCCGCTACGACTTCTGGGATACCGGCTATTTCCCGGACACCATGACCCTCCATTCCGGCGGCAACGACACCGATGGGAAGCTTCAGAACCGGCTGGTGGCGGAGCTGTGCCAGGGTATGGATTTTTCCACCCACCACTATGTGCCCTGCCAGGTGTTTCTCAACGGGGAATACTGGGGCCTTTACGACCTGACGGAGGGCTACACCGCCCACTATGTTTCCGCCACCTACCAGGTGCCGGAGAAGGCAGTGGTCACCGTCAAGTCCTCCGTCCTGGAGGAGGGAGATGCCCACCGGGGTGAGGAGTTGGTGTCGGCCCTCAACGGCTTTACAAACTACACAGACTTCACCCAGCCGGAAAACTGGGAGGCCCTGGCTCAGACCATAGACCTGGACAGCCTGGTGCAGTATTACGCCGTGATGATCTATTGCGGACGCCACATCGATTGGCCGGTGGAAAACACCCAGCTGTGGCGGACCGTCACCCCCTCGGCGGGCTTTGGTGACGGGAAGTGGAGATATATGCTCTATGACATGGACTCCCCAGGGCTGACTGCGCCTTACATCCACCACGATACCCTGGAGACCACCCTGGAGGCCTCTGCCTTCTTCCGGAACCTCTGGGAAAATGAGGAATTCCGAAGCCTCCTTGGTCAGGCCCTCCTGGACCTGAGGGAGACTGCCTTTGCCCCGGACCGGGTGGAATCGGTCCTGACCCAGCTGCGGTCTTCCATGGAAGGTCCCATGGCCCTCCATGATCGGCGCTGGTACAGCACGGGACTGGAGGACTTCTATAAAAAGACGGACAGCAACCTGAAATTCTTCCGGGAGCGTCCGGAGGCCATCCGGCAGATCCTGGCGAAGTACGGCCTGCTGTAGCCTAGCCTCAGCCCCACATTGCCGCCACCAGAGCGCACAATATTGCCCCCAAAGCCGTCGGGAGGATCGCCGCTAAGGCCGTCCACCGGCGGCTGTTTGTCTCCTTGTAAACCGTAAGCAGGGTTGTGGAGCAGGGCCAGTGGAAAAGGGTGAAAATCACCGTGCAGACTGCCTTTCTTGTGCACCAGCCGTTGGCCAGAAGCACAGTTTTCAGGGCGGCCGGATCTCCCAGGCCCTGGAGACTGCTTTGGCTCAGGTAGGCCATCAGGGCAATGGGCAGGACGATCTCGTTGGCGGGAAGCCCCAGCAGGAAGGCCAGCAGCAGCACCCCATCCAGGCCCAGGAAGGTGCCCATGGGCTCCAGGGCCCTGGCCAGACAGGTAAGCAGGGTCCCGCTGCCGGTCCGGCAATTGGCTAGTATCCACAGGACCATCCCCGCCGGAGCCGCCACGGCGGCGGCTCTGCCCAGGACGAAGAGGGTCCGGTCCAGGGCCGAGCGGACCAGCACCTTGCCCACCTGAGGGACACGGTAGCTGGGCAGCTCCAGGGCGAAGGCGGAGCTCTGGCCCCGGAGCACTGTGGCGCTGAGCAGTGCCGTCACACCAAGGGTTGCCCCTACCGCGGCGGCCACCGCTGCCGTCATGATTGCCGCCTGAAGGAGGCTGGAGCCTCCGGCGAAAAACAGGGTCACCAGGGTGATGAGCAGCGGGAACCGGCCATTGCAGGGCACCAGGCTGTTGGTCAGAATGGCAAGGAGCCGCTCCCGGGGAGAATCAATGATCCGGCAGCCCACAACCCCCGCCGCGTTGCAGCCGAAGCCCATGCACATGGTCAGGGCCTGCTTGCCGCAGGCCTTGCAGCGGTGGAAGGGTTTATCCAGGTTAAAGGCGATCCGGGGCAGATAGCCCACATCCTCCAGCAGGGTGAACAGGGGGAAGAAGATCCCCATAGGCGGCAGCATCACCGCCACCACCCAGGCGGTGGTCCGCCAGGCCCCCTGAACCAGGATGCCCCGGAGCCAGCCTGGGAGGGGCTGGCAGAGGCTCCACAGGGCTTCCTCGCCCAGGCCGAAGAGCCTGGTCAGCCCATCGGAAAGGAAATTCGCCCCCACAATGGTGAGCCAGAAGACAAAGGCCAGCAGACCCAGCATGACGGCGGTGCCGGTGTATTTTCCCGTAAGGATCCGGTCCGCCTGCCGGTCACGGCTTCCGTTTTTCCCGGCTCCGTAGGTGACCACCCCCTGGCACAGCTTCTCCGCCAGCAGCACCGGGGTAGAGGCCAGACTGTCCTGGATCGTTGCCTGGTCCAACCCAAAGTCCTGGACCGGTACCCGCTTTTCCCATAGCCCCAGCTCCTGTAGCAGGCTCGGCTCTCCCTCCAGCAGCTTCAGGGCCTGGAACCGTGTCAGGCCTCCGGCTGTCAGCTTCTCCACTGCCGCCTCCATCTCCGGCGGATAGGGGATCCGGATGGGCACCGGGTCCGGCCCCAGGCACAGATCGTTCAGAGCGGTCTTCATGTTCTCCAGGCTCCCTTTGTCCCGGGCGATAACGCCGACTACCGGGACACCCAGCCGCGTTGCCAGCAGCTCCAGACGCAGACCGATCCCTTTTTTCGCCGCCTCATCCAGGAGATTCACGCAGACCAGCACCCGGGGGGTGATCTCCAGGATCTGAAGCACCAGATTCAGGCCCCGCTCCAAGGCGGTGCCGTCGCACACCGCGATCACCGCGTCCGGCTTCTCCTGGCATAAAAAGCTCCGGGCCACCTGCTCCTCCGGAGAGTGGGACAGAAGGGAATAGGTCCCCGGCAGGTCTACCAGGGTGTAGGCATTCC
>OLHA01000405.1_pt1 | contig 25212 bp, 25 predicted proteins | sample 1605961 | NCBI WGS metagenome assembly OLHA01 (sample SAMN03283288) | human gut metagenome | biome: human-associated habitat; material: feces | host: Homo sapiens | place: Peru | collected 2012
TCCTCTTCCTCGGCCCCACCGGCGTCGGCAAGACCGAGCTGGCCAAGGCGCTGGCTCAGGCTCTGTTCGACGATGAGCGGAACATGGTCCGTATCGATATGACCGAGTATATGGAGAAGTTCAGCGTCAGCCGCTTGATCGGCGCGCCTCCGGGATACGTCGGTTATGAGGAAGGCGGCCAGCTCACCGAGGCCGTCCGCCGCAAACCCTACAGCGTCGTGCTGTTCGATGAGGTGGAAAAGGCCCACCCGGACGTCTTCAACATCCTGCTTCAGGTGCTGGACGATGGCCGCATCACCGATAGTCAGGGCCGCACCGTGGACTTCAAGAACACGGTCATCATCCTGACGTCCAACCTCGGCAGCGACATCATCCTGAACGACCTCGAAAAATCTCGCGCGGGCGGCTCCAATGAGCTGAGCTTCGAGGCCCGCCAGCAGATCGACGCCCTGCTCAAGTCCAAGTTCCGCCCGGAGTTCCTCAACCGTCTGGATGAGATCGTCTACTATAAGAGCCTGACCAAGGACGAGATGCGGAAGATTGTCGATCTCCAGTTGGACGACCTGCGTCACCGGATGGACGAGGGCAAGCACCTCAAGCTCGACGTGACCACCGCCGCGAAGGACTTCATCATTGATTCTGCCTACGACAGCGTCTATGGTGCCCGCCCCATCAAGCGGTTCATCCAGAGCCGGGTCGAGACCCTCATCGCCAAGGCCATCATCAAGGGCGGCTACACCGAGGGCGCGACCCTCACCGTCGATTACGACGGCACCGCCCTTGTGCTCAAATAAACACGTTGATTTTACCGGTTTTGTACCCTTCCGCCGCCCGTAACGCTTGCGCGGGGGTGCAGAATATGGTATGATAGGCGTTGAACAAAGTGCTTTTCATCGTCGAGAGCAACGGTGGAGAGCACTTTTTCATAAGGAACCAAACCTCTCAGTCAAAGCCTCCGGCTTTGCCAGCTCCCCTAGTAGGGGAGCCTCTGGCGTGTCGGTAGAGTTTGCGCTGGACGAAGGAAGCCCAAGCAGTCAGCAGGGCTGGCCCGGTCTGCCAAGGGCTCCCCTATTAGGGGAGCTGGCGGGCGCAAGCCCGACTGAGAGGTTATTATTTTAATTAGGAGTGTGATTTCCCTTTATTATGGACGATGGCAGTATGACGCTTTGGGTGACACTGGTGATTCTGGTGGCCTTCTCCGCCTTTTTCTCCGCATCCGAGACCGCTTTTTCCTCCTTGAATCAGATCCGCCTCAAGAGCCGCGCCGACGATGGCGACCGCACAGCCGCCCGCGTGCTGGCGATGTCGGAACAGTATGATAAGCTGCTCTCCACCATCCTCATCGGCAACAATATCGTGAACATCGCCGCCGCTTCCATCGGCACCATCATTTTCACCAAAATGCTGGGTGCAGAGCGGGGCGCTACGGTGTCCACTATGGTGCTGACCATCGTGGTGCTGATCTTTGGCGAGGTGACACCCAAGAGCCTTGCCAAGGAGATGCCGGAAACGATCGCCACCGCAGTTGCGCCGGTGCTCAGCCTGCTGATGCTGGTGCTTACCCCGCTGACATGGCTGTTCAGCCAGTGGAAACGGCTGCTGAACCATTTTGTTCACAGCAGCGAGAGCGACACCATCACCGAGGGTGAGCTGATGACCATGGTCAGCGAGGCCGAAAATGACGGCGAGCTGACCGACCGGGAGAGCGAGCTGATCCGCTCCGCCATCGAGTTCGATGACGTGGAGGTGGAGGAGATCCTGACCCCCCGTGTGGATGTGGTGGCCGTGGCGGACGACATCTCCCTTGAGGAACTGGCCCAGACCTTCGCGGAGTCGGGCTACTCCCGTCTGCCGGTCTACCATGGCACCATCGACAATATCATCGGCGTAGTCCATGAAAAGGACTTTTACATTGCCCGCCTGAAAAAGGCGACGAAGATCGACGATCTCGTGGCTCCGACCCTGTATACCACCGGCTCCACCCAGATCTCTCAGCTCCTGCGCACCCTGCGGGAGCAGCATCACCATATGGCCGTCGTCGTGGATGAGTACGGCGGCACCGAGGGCATCATCACGCTGGAAGATATCCTCGAAGAGCTGGTGGGTGAGATCTGGGATGAGCACGATGAGGTCACCGAGGACTTCCGCAAGCAGTCGGACGGCAGCTGGCTCGTCTCCGGCTCCGCCAGCGTGGACGACCTCTTCGAGACGCTGGATCTGCCCGAAGATGAGGACATCGACTCCAACACCGTCAACGGCCTCGTGCAGGAAAAGACCTGCCACCTGCCCAAAGTCGGCGATCACTTCTCCCTCGGCGAGTACGACGGCGTCGTGACCCGCACCGCCCGCCGCCGCGTCACCGAGGTCCGCCTCACCCCCACCGACCCCGCCGCCGCGCCCGACTCGCCTGACGAAAAGGAAAAGCGCTTTCCCCGTCTGTCGCAGAATCGGTAACAGCCAATAAACCAACACCCCCGGCACTGGAAATGCAGTGCCGGGGGTGTTCTTTGCGTTCTGAAAGTCTCCCCTATCGTAAGCACGTTGGTTCAGATTGAGCTTATGATAGGCGATTGCCTTTGTTTAGCAGGTGCCTTCGGCAGGGGATTGCTGCGCCAGCTCCATAAACGCCTTCATCTGGGGCGTGAGCCACTTATCTTTGTGGTAGAACAGCTGGCGCCGCATGGTCACGGTGCAGTCGGGGACGTTCAGGCGGGCGACACGCCCGGCGGCGAGGGCGTCCCGGACGATGTATTCCGGCAGGAAGGAGAGCCCCAGTCCCCGCTCGACCATCTGGCACAGCAGCGCGGCGCTGCCCAGTTCCAAGTAGGGCTTGATGGACAGTTGATGCGCTTCTAGTACCTGATCGAGGGCGTCGCGGTAGCTCATGCCCCGCTCGGTGAGCAGAAACTCCTGCCGGGCCAGCTCCTCCAGCGTGACGGCGTCCTTTGCCGCCAGCGGGTGCCCGGCGGGGGCCACGAAGCAGATGGGCTCCGGTACGTCCAGCGCCCGCACGATGCTGGGCTGCACCAGCGGCTCGTCCAGCGTGTAGGCAAGGTCCACTTGGTTGGTGCCCAGCCATTGCATCATCTCGTCCGCCGTGGCCGAGTGGAGTACCAGCTCCACCTGCGGACAAAGCGCGTGGTAACGCTGTAAAAGGTCGGGCAGGAAGGCGCTGCACAGGGAGTCTGCCAGTGCAATGCGCAGGGTGCCGCCCACCTGCCGGGCGGGCTGAAGCGCGGCCTTGGCCTGTTCGGAGGTCGCCAGCAGGGTCCGAGCGTAGGATAAAAAGGTCTGCCCGGCGTCGGTCAGGCGGACGGTCTTGCCCACCCGGTCGAACAACGGAGTCTCCAATTCGGCCTCCAACTGCGCGATCTGCGCCGACACCGCCGACTGCGAGTAGCCCAGCTCCCGCGCGGCGCGGGAAAAGCTGCGCAGTTCCGCGATATGAAGAAATGTGTTGATGATTCGCAGCTCCATGGGGTCTCCTTTGGCTCAACGGCGGGAAATGTCGGTCACGGTCAGGGTGTCGCCATCCACCTTGAAGTGGACTTCCAGCCCTGCAAACTCCATGCCGTACACCCGCTCCGGGTCGTGCTGGTAGGAGGGCCGGGGGTCGTTTTCCAGCACTCCCCGCAGACCGTCCCGCTCGGCGGCGGGCACCTGCGCCCAGACCTCCTCCGGGCAGACGACCTCGATGTGGTGGAACTGGGTCTGGGCCGTAAAGCCCGCCGCGGCATCCGGGTGGCAGTCGGCGTAGGGGATGTAGGGTTTGATGTCGTAGATGGGGGTGCCGTCCATCAGGTCAGCCCCGCGCACCAGCAGCACCGGCCCCACCTCCGGCCGCATCTCGATGGCCTCCAGCTTCACGCTGGAAAGGCCCAAGGGGTTGGGCCGGAAGGGCGAGCGGGTGGCGAACACGCCCATCCGGGTGTTGCCGCCCAAGCGGGGCGGGCGCACCGTCGGCGACCACGTATTCCGCACCGCGCCCGAAAACTGCCACACCAGCCAGATGTGGCTGAAATCTTCCAGCCCACGCACCGCGTCGGCGCTGCGGTACTCCGGTGTGAAGATGATCTCGCCCCGGAGGCTGTCCACCAGCCCGCTCTGCCGCGGGATGCCGAATTTGGTGGGAAAGGCGGTGCGGATGTGGGCAATGACCTTCAGCGTCATGGCTTCGTTGGATTTCTGGTTCATGGCAGACAGTCTCCTTGTTGGAAAAAAGTTCTTGACAATGGGGAAAAACAGTAGTATAATACAACTAAAGATTGTGATGCGTTCGAACTGTCCAAAACGGAAAGGAGATATGCTATGACAGACGGCGCACAAATTGCTTATTATATCTGGAATCGGGACCTGAAACTGAGCCATGTGGCGAAGGTGCTTGGCATCAGCACCTCCACGCTGAAAAACAAGCTCAGCGGCAGGACGGACTTCAAGGTGAGCGAGGCGGATACCCTCTCGTCGCTCTTGGGGCTGACCCCGGCTCAGCGGGACCTGTGCTTTTTCTGCGGCGGGCGGAGGTGAGCGGCATGACGGAAGATCAGCGCGCCAAGACCAAGCTGGCGCTGCGCCGCTACGGCACCCGCCAGTGGGCTTGCAGCCCGGCCAACGTGGGCTGGCGGCGGGCCATTGAGCGGACGATGGATTACTACCAGCAGACCGACCCCACCCGCGCCGACCTGATGCGGCTGCGCTACTTCGAGCGCCGCACCGAGGACGACACCATTGAGCGGCTCCACATCGGCCGCAGCACCTACCAGAAGGCCCAGACCGACCTGCTCAGCACGGTGGCGGTCTACGCCGCGCAGTACGGCGCGTTATAAGCAGACGGAAAAGGACTCCCGGCGCTTCGGCTCCGGGAGTCCTGCTTTCACTGTTCTTTTTTCTGCGGGTGGTTGCAGCGCTCGTGGCACGCGGAGCAGTTGCCGCCGCAGCCCTTGCCCTCCCAGCCGTCATGCCGGGAGATCCAGATGACCGCGTAGGTGAATAGCGCTGCTAAGACCAGAACCGTGATGATTCCGCGAATGGACAGCATCGATAAGACCTCTCTTTTGCGCCAGTAGGCACATTTTTAGTATACACCATTTTCCGCAAAAGAGCAACTGCCCCGCCCGGCAAAAAAATTTGCCGGAATCGAAAATTGAGGCTTGCAAAACCCTTTGCGTTGTGGTATAATCTTCTTGTTCCGATTCGGAGGATTAGCTCAGCTGGTTAGAGCACCTGCATCACACGCAGGGGGTCTGGGGTTCGAGTCCCTAATTCTCCACCAAACATGAGTCACTAACTTTGGTTGGTGGCTCTTTTTTGTTGCATTCTCGTTCGTAAGTCTGTGTGTGGAGAATTAGGGACTTGAACAGGGCGGCGGTGCGAAGCACCGCAAGCAATCAGCCCAGTGGGCTGTTGCTTAGCCCGCGGGTCCTAGACCTGTAGGAATGTCTACCGAGGACACGGTGCTTGCTGGAGTGCCTTTTCAACAAACGTAAGTCCGCGTGTGGAGAATTAGGGACTCGAACTCCGGCGGCGACGAAATTTTGAGCAGAAAATAACACAAAAAGGCAGGGTATCATCATGGCGATGGTATCCTGCCTTTTGTGCTATATGGCGCGCTTGGGGATAATCGCTGCGCACATGGTCGGTACGCACGTACGCAGTAAAAAGGGCAGGGTCTGATATATAACAGTAGTCTTTTATTGTGTAATATGATATACTCAAGTCAACATAACAATTGTGAACGAGCTATCTAAAAAAGGAGGTATTTGCTATGAAAAAAGCATCGAACATTTGGGTTCGCAGAGGTCTTTTGCTTCACCGTTTGCATGGACAGGAATTGGCATTAGCTCTCCTATTAAAGCAAAAACCGATGTCTGCTCCACAAATTTGCTCGTCCCTTTTGGAAAAAGAAATACGCTTTGACCGCAAGAAGATTGGAAAACTTTTGGCAGACCTTGAATGGTGGGGAGTTGTCTCTAACGATAGTGGTGTATATAGCTGCCAATGTGCTGTGCTGGATAACTGTCAAGAGAGCTATAACGAGAGCCAGTTGATTGATTTGATTGGGGTGACTCAAAACACTGTGAATGGCCAATCTTTTTATAGTTCTATGCCTCCGATGAGCGTCAGTTCTCGTGGACCCAGTGGTGCATAATTGTGTGATTTCCAAATAGTAAGAAGCGGGGTTTGGGGTAGGCACGCTCCAACAAGAAGCTGTCCCATGGGGCAGAAAATTTTCAAGAATTGAAAATTTGTGGCCACGGGACGGTTCTTGTCCCTACGTTTTCCTGAAAGGATCGAAAGAGCTAAGATGATTCAAAAACACGAACTGCCTATTTTAGAGTACGATTCCAACTCGGAAGAAGTCATAAGGCCAAATCATGGTGCAGAACAGCTGAACCTTCCCGAAAAATGCGTCTATGCCTTTCTTGGAGAAGCAGTTGATGATTATGCTTTCGAGGCAGAAGCCACCGTTGCTGAAACTTTTGAAACCATAACCCGGAACTATCCTGTTTACATCGTAAAGCAGGATGGCATGGAATTTTGTCTTTGCGCTGCCCCGCTGGGCGCACCTGCGGCAGCACAACTGATGGACTTCCTCATCTCCTGCGGTTGTAAGAAAATCATTTCGACTGGTTCTTGCGGTGTTCTGACCGATTTGGCCGAAAACGAATTTCTCATTCCGGTAAAGGCGTTACGAGACGAGGGAACCTCTTATCATTATCTTCCGGCATCCCGCTATATAGAGCTTAACAAAAATATCCGGGATGCCATCGAGCATACGCTTCTTGTGCAGAACATTCCGTTCCGGGAGTGTGTTACATGGACAACGGACGGGTTCTTCCGGGAAACACAGGATATGGTGCGGTATCGCGGAGCAGAAGGATGTACAACCGTTGAGATGGAGTGTGCCGCATTGGCTGCTTGCGCCCGGAAGCGAGGTGCTTCTTTCGGGCAGATTCTCTATACGGCAGATTCCCTTGCAAACGTTCTGAAACACGATGAACGTGATTGGGGAAAGAACTCTTTACGGAAAGCACTGGAACTCTGTATCGCTGTGCTGCAAACGATTTGAAGGTTCGGTTGCCGTGGACAATGCTCCACCAAACAGGAGTCACCAACTTTGGTTGGTGGCTCTTTTTTGTTACATTCTCGTTCGTAAGTCCGTGTGTGGAAAATTAGAAACTCGAACTCCGGCGGCGACGAAATTTTGAGCAGAAAATAACACAAAAGGCAGGGTATCACCATGGCGGTGATATCCTGCCTTTTTACATGATAGAACGTGTTTTGAGGGGGAATTTTACGCTTCCCCCACCACAAAGGTCAATTCCGCCGTAGCGGCACATTTGCCGTCCACATAAGCCGACGCCTTGCCGACGCCGACCGGGCCGTGCTGTTCCACCAATTCGCAGTGGAGGGTGAGCACGTCGCCGGGGATGACTTGTCTGCGGAAGCGGGCGTTCTTGATGCCGCCGAAGAGGGCCAGCTTGCCCTTGTTTTCGGGCAGGGAGAGGACCGCCACGGCGCCGGTCTGGGCCAGCGCTTCGAGGATGAGCACACCGGGCATGACCGGGTGGCCGGGGAAGTGGCCGTTAAAAAATTCCTCGTTGCGGGAAACGCACTTGCGGCCGATGGCCCAGCGGCCCGGCTCGTAGTCGAGGATGCGGTCCACGAGGGCGAAGGGATAGCGGTGGGGCAGGAGGGCGGAGATCTGTGCGCTGTCCAGCGCGTTCGCGTTCTCCCGCACGGTGCGGGGTTCTGCCATGGTCAGCCCTCCCATCTGCGCAGGGCGATGCAGGCGTTGTGCCCGCCAAAGCCGAGGCTGTTGCTCAAAGCGTAGGTCATGGCCTGTGCACGGCCTACATTGGGCACATAATCGAGGTCGCACTCCGGGTCAGGCTGCTGGTAGTGGATGGTGGGCGGGGCGAACTGATCCCGCAGGGCCAGCGCGGTGAACACCGCCTCCACGCCGCCCGCGCCGCCCAGCAGATGCCCGGTCATGCTCTTGGTGCTGACCACGGTGAGCTGCTTTGCGTGTTCCCCGAAGACCGCGTGGATGGCGGCCGTCTCACAGGAATCGTTCATGTGGGTGCCGGTGCCGTGGGCGTTGATGTGATCCACCTGCTCCGGGGCGATGCCCGCATCGGCCAGCGTCAGCTTCATGCAGTCGATGGCTCCTGCGCCGCCGGGGGCCGGGGCGGTGAAGTGGTAGGCGTCGCAGTTGGCACCGTAGCCCACCACTTCCGCGTAGATCTTGGCACCGCGTGCCTTGGCGTGATCCAGCTCTTCCAGAACCAGCACGCCGCTGCCCTCGCCCATGACGAAGCCGCCGCGCCGCGCATCGAAGGGGAGGCTGGCTGCGTCCGGGTCAGTGGCCGTGGAAAGGGCCTTCATGCTGGTAAAGCCGCCGATGCCCAAGGGGCTGATGCAGCTTTCCGCACCGCCGCAGACCATGGCGGTCTCGTAGCCGTCGCGGATGCGGTGGAAGGCGTCGCCCACGGCGTTGGTGCCGCCCGCACAGGCGGTGACCGGGCAGGTGCAGATGCCTTTCAAGCCAAAGCGGATGGCGATCTGTGCCGCCGCCATGTTGGCGATGGACATGGGCACGAAATAGGGGCTGACCTTTTCCATCCCCTTTTCCTCGCCGCGGGTGTGCTGCTCCTCGATGGTGGGCAGCCCGCCGATGCCGCTGGAAAGGATGACGCCGGTGGTCTTGGCATCCGCTTCGGTGTCGAGGCCGCTGTCGGCGAGAGCTTCGGCGGCGGCGGCCAGCGCCAGCAGGGTGAAGCGGGCCATCTTGCGGGCTTCTTTTTTGTCCACGACGGTCTCTGGGTCAAAATCCTTCACTTCGCCCGCCAGCTTGCACTTGAAATCGGTGGTGTCGAATTGGGTGATGGGGCCGATGCCGCATTTGCCTGCCTTCGCGGCGTCCCAGCTGGCGGAAACGCTGGTGCCAAGCGGGTTTACGGTGCCGAGGCCGGTGATCACGACTCTGCGTTTTTCCATGAGAAGTTTCTCCTTTTACATTGCCATGCCGCCGTCTGCACAGAGCACCTGCCCGGTGAGATAGCTGCTTTGTTCTGCGGCGAAGAACGCCACGGCGTTTGCCACGTCCTCCGGATTGCCCGGCCGGCCCAGCGGGATGCCTTTTGCCATTTCGGTGCGGACGGCTTCCGGCAGGGCGGCGGTCATGTCCGTCTCGATGAAGCCGGGAGCCACCGCGTTGACGGTCACGTTCCGGCTGGCCAGTTCCCGCGCCAGACTCTTGGTCAGGCCGAGGAGCCCCGCCTTGCTGGCGGCGTAGTTGGCTTGTCCGGCGTTGCCCCGCAGAGCCACGACGCTGGAAAGGTTCACGATGCGGCCATACCGCTGGCGTACCATCCGGCGGGCGGCTTCCTTGCAGCAGAGGAACGCGCCCTTCAGGTTCGCGTTCAGCACCGCGTCGAAGTCCTCCTCGCTCATCCGTAAGATCAGGTTGTCGCGGGTGATGCCCGCGTTGTTCACAAGGATATCCACCCGGCCAAAGGCGGCGGCTGCTTCGTCAAAGAGCCGCTTGCAGTCTGCGGCGCTGGCCACATCGGCCTGCACGGCTACGGCGTTTGCACCTTCCGCTTTGCAGAGGGCTGCGGTCTCGGCGGCGGCGGCTTCGCCGTGGCAGTAGTTCACCACGATGTTGCAGCCCTGCTTTGCCAGCGCAATGCAGACGGCCCGGCCAATGCCCCGGCTGCCGCCGGTGACGACGGCGGTGCGGACGATCTTTTCTTCGCTCATTGTTCTTCCTTCCATGCGGTCATCACCGCATCCAGCTGCGCCGGGGTCTCCACCGACGCGCAGACGACGCCGGGCAGGGTCTTTTTCACAAAGCCGGCGAGGGCGCTGCCCGGCCCGACTTCCAGAATGTGATCCACTCCCAGCTGCCCCAAGCGGCGGAGGGTGTCCTCCATGTAAACGCTGCTCTGCACCTGCTTCACCAGCAGGGCGGGGATGCTGCTGCCGTCGGGCATTTCGCGGCCAAGGCAGTTGAAGAGCACCGGCACCTGCATTTCGCCGAAGGCCTCCGTCTCGAACCGCTTGGCCAGCGCGTCCCCGGCAGGGGCCATGAGGCGGGTGTGGAAGGGGCCGCTGACCTTGAGGGGGATGCAGCGGCGGGCACCGGCGGCCTTTGCCAATTCAGCGGCTTTGTCCACGGCCGCCTTCTCGCCGCCGATGACGAGCTGACCCGGACAGTTGTAGTTGCAGATCTGCACACAGCCCAGCGCCGACGCCTCTTTGCAGCAGACGGCGAGGGCATCCCGGTCAAGGTTCAGCACGGCGGTCATCCCGCAGTCGATGCCCTTGGCCGCGTCGGCCATGGCTTTGCCACGATAAGCGGCCAGCTCGATGGCCTGTTTCGCGGTGAACACCCCGGCGGCTTCCAGCGCGGAGTATTCGCCGAGAGAGAGCCCGGCAACATAGGAGGGCTGTACGCCTTTTTCGGCCAGCACGGCGCTGACGCCGCACGCAAAGGCCACCATGCAGGGCTGGGTGTATTCCGTCTGGTTCAGAACGCCGTCCGGGTCCTCGAAGCAGACGCGGTGCAGGTCGAACTCCAGCGCTGCGCTGTCGAAGGCCGCCCGGAAAGCGGAAAAGTCTTCGTAAAATTCTCTACCCATGCCGGGGTGCTGGGCACCCTGACCGGCATACAAAACGGCAAGTTTCATAGGTTGTGCCTCCATTCGGTCACAAGTTCGTCCATCAGCTCCCGGACACTGCGCATCCGGTCCAACTGCCCCACATTGGCCCCGCAGAAGAAGAGTCCTTCCTCCACGTTGCCCTTCACGGCCTCAATGAGGGCGTGGGTGATGCAGTAGGGTACCTTGGCGGGGTCGCAGCTCTTCAGGCAGCGGGCGCAGCGCTTCGGCGGGAAGCGTCTGCCTTCCGCCAGTGCCTGTACCAGCGGGGTGTTCAGCGCCCGCCCCGGCATCCCCACCGGGCTGTGGATGATCCGCACATCCTCGGCGCTGGCGTTCAGCAGAACGTCCTTGTAGCCTTGGGAGGCGTCGCACTCGTAGGTGGGGATGAAGCGGGTGGCAAGCTGGACTCCAGCCGCACCCAGCTTGGTGAAGTGGGCCATGTCGGCCCCGGTGTAAACGCCGCCCGCCACGAAAACGGGGATGGGGTGGCCGAACTGGGCCGCAAAGGGCTTCACCTCGGCCAGAACTTCCGGCAGGATGGTGTCGAGGGGCTGGCAGGTCCCGGCCAGCAGTTCTTCCTCGGCAAAGCCGAGGTGCCCGCCCGCCTTGCAGCCCTCGATGACCACAAAGTCTGCGGTGCGGCCAAAGGCCTTGGCCCAGCGGCGCAGGATGAGCTTCGCCGCTCTTCCGCTGGAAACGATGGGTGCAATGGCAACGTCCGGCGTGTTCACAAGGCCGGGCAGTTCCAGCGGGAGCCCCGCGCCGGAGACCACCGCGTCCACCCCTGCTTCCACAGCGGTGCGGATGGCGGCGGCGTAGTCCTGCGTGGCTACCATGGCGTTGATGGCCACCATGCCCGCGCCATGGGCGATTTCCTTAGCTTTTCGGATCTCTGCCGCCAGTGCGCGGTGGTTGGCGGCTGCCGGGTCGCGGGCAAAGTCCGGCTCCCGGTAGCCCGCGTCGGCGGTGGAGATACAGCCCATGCCGCCGCACGCGGCCACGGCACCGGCCAGCCCGCCGAGGGAGACCCCCACGCCCATGCCGCCCTGCAGGATGGGCACGGACAGGGTCTTTTTGCCGAGGGTCAGCATTCGTCGCTCAGCGCGGCGATGCGCTGCCTCCCGCCGTCCCACAGGTCGGCCAGAATGTCGGCCACGGGGCGCACCTCGTGGAGCATCCCGGCCACCTGCCCGGCCATCAGGCTGCCGGTGGCGGTGTCGCCCTCAAAGACGGCCCGGCGCAGACTGCCCAGCGTGTACTTTTCCAGTTCCATTTTGTCGGCCCCGGCCTTTTCCTGCCGGACGTATTCCCGGCTCATCCGGTTCTTCAGCACCCGGACGGGGGAGCCGCCGATGCGGCCGGTCACGATGGTGTCGCTGTCCTTGGCCTTGAGCAGGGCGGCTTTGTAGTTTTCGTGGATGGGGCACTCCTCGCTCACGAGGAGGCAGGTGCCTACCTGCACGCCGCAAGCCCCCAGCGCCAGCGCGGCGGCAAGCTGCCGCCCGTCGGCGATGCCGCCCGCCGCAATGACGGGCACGTTCACAGCGTCCACTACCTGCGGTACCAGCGCCATGGTAGTCATTTCGCCCACGTGGCCGCCGCTCTCGGTGCCCTCGGCAATGACGGCGTCGATGCCCAGCGGCTCCAAGTGCTTGGCCAGCACGGCTGCGGCCACCACGGGGATCACCTTGATGCCCGCGGCTTTCCACATGGGCACATATTTGCCGGGGTTGCCCGCGCCGGTGGTGACGACTTGGACGCCTTCCTCCACCACGATCTTGGCAAATTCATCGGCCTGTGGGTGCATCAGCATGATGTTCACGCCGAAGGGCTTGTCGGTCAGCTCCTTGCAGCGGCGGATATTTTGGCGCAGGGTGTCGGCGTTCATGCCGCCCGCGCCGATGAGGCCCAGTGCTCCTGCATTAGAACAGGCAGCGGCAAACTCGCCGGTGGCGATGTTGGCCATGCCGCCCTGAATGATGGGGTACTTCGTCCCCAGAATTTCGTTCAACAATTTCATATTCACTCTCTATACTGAAAAATCGCGCCGCCCCATGTCAGGCCGCCGCCGAAGCCGATACAGGCCAGCGGCTGCCCGGCGGGCAGAAGTCCGCGCTCGGCCAGCTCGTTGAGGGCCACCGGGATGCTGGCGGCGCTGGTGTTGCCGTGGCGATTCATGTTCTTGTAGAACTTGGCCGGGTCGGCGTTCAGCGCTTTCACGCAGTGGTCGATGATCCGGCTGTTGGCCTGATGGCAGACTACCCACGACAGATCGCTGAGGGTGAGCTGCGTTTCGTCCAGCACCGCGTGGAGGCACTTGGGCAGGGTCTCCACTGCAAAGCGGAAGACCGCCCGGCCATCCATCGTGATGGGGGCGGAGCCGTTCCGGTCCGGCCCTCCGGCGTGGAGGACATCGCTGCCCCGCGCGCCCAGCGTCAGGGCGAAGGGGGTGTCAGCCAGCCGGAAAATGGCGGCTCCGGCCCCGTCGCCGAAGAGGACGCAGGTGGAGCGGTCGGCGGGGTCCATCAGGCGGGAGAGAGCCTCGCACCCGATGACAAGGGCGTACTGCCCGCCCAGCGTTTCCAGCAGCCCTCGCGCCACGGCCATGCCGTACAAAAAGCCGGAGCAGGCCGCGTTGATATCCAGCGCGGGCCGGTCCTCCGGCAGACCCAGCGCCGCCTGCACCTGACAGGCCACGCTGGGGGTGGCGTCCGGGGCGGAGAGGGTGGCGCAGACGCAGCAGGAGATATCAGAAGGGGAGAGGCCGCTGCGTTCCAGCGCCTGACGGGCGGCGGCAATGGCCAGCGTGGCGGCCGATTCTTCCGCCGTGCACCAGTGCCGGGTGCGGATGCCGGTGCGGCTTTCGATCCACGCATCGCTGGTGTCAACCATCTGGCTCAACTCGTCGTTGGTGACCGTGCGGCCGGGCAGGGCCCCGCCGGTAGCGGTCAGTAGTAAACCGTTCATGCGTTCCTCGTTTCTCCGATCTGGCGGTATTTTTTGTAGCGCTGGTCGGTAAGCTGTTTTTCGCTCATCCGGCAGAGCTCTTTCAGGTGCATCCGCAAAGCGGCGTCCAGCCGCTCGAACAGAGCTGCATGGCTGCGCTGGGCCCCGCCCACCGGCTCCGGGATGACCTCTTCCACGATACCGCCCCGGTACAGGTCCTGCGCCGTCAGCTTCATCATCTCACAGGCTTCGCCGCTGCGGGAGGCGTCCTTCCACAGGATGCTGGCAAAGCCTTCGGGGCTGAGGACGGAGTAGACCGCATTTTCCAGCATCAGGATGTGGTTGGCCACGCCCAGCGCCAGCGCGCCGCCGGAAGAGCCTTCGCCGGTGACGACGGCAAGGACCGGCACGGTCAGGCCGCTCATTTCCATAAGATTCCGGGCAATGGCCTCGCCCTGACCCCGCTCCTCGGCATCCTTGCCGGGGTATGCGCCCGGCGTGTCGATGAAGGTGAGGATGGGGCGGCCGAACTTTTCAGCCTGTTTCATCAGCCGCAGGGCCTTGCGGTAGCCCTCCGGCCCCGGCATCCCGAAGTTACAGGCCAGATTCTCGTCCAGCGTGGAGCCCTTCCGGTGGCCGATGACGGTCACGGGCATCCCGTGGAACCGGGCCACGCCGCCCAGAATGGCGGGGTCTTCCTTGCACTGGCGGTCGCCCCGCTGCTCGAAGAAATCGGTGAACAGGGCGGAAATGATCTCGTCGATGTGGGGGCGCTCCGGGTGCCGGGCCAAAAAGACCCGGTCTTCCGCCGTCAGCGGGCCGCAGGTGCGAAGGATCTCGTCCTCCTCCACGGCCAGCTCGGCCAGTTCCGAAGCGTGGGCCGTCAGGGCGTCCATGTCATTGCCGTTGCCTTTCAGCGCGGCGATCTGGGCGTCCAGCGGGGCCAACTGCTCTAAAATTTCCTTGATCATTCGTGTTTTCCTCCTGCATGGAGCTGCAAGACTTGGATCAGCGTATCCCGCAGCTGGCTGCGGGGCACTACCTGATCCACGAAGCCGTGCTCCATCTGGAACTCGCTGCGCTGGAACCCGGCGGGCAGCTTTTCGCCGATGGTCTGTTCAATGACACGGGGCCCGGCAAAGCCAATGAGGGCTCCCGGCTCGGCCAGCATGATGTCGCCGAGGCTGGCGAAGCTGGCGGTGACGCCGCCGGTGGTGGGGTGGGTGAGCACGCTGACGTACAGCCCGCCCTTGGCCGAAAAGCGCTGGATGGCGGCGGACGTCTTGGCCATCTGCATCAGGCTGAAAATGCCCTCCTGCATCCGGGCTCCGCCGCTGGCCGAAAAGATGACCAGCGGGAGCCGCTTGGCCGCGGCGTACTCCACGGCGCGGGTGATCTTTTCGCCCACCGCCGTGCTCATGCTGCCCATGAAGAACCGGCTGTCCAGCACGGCGGCCACACAGGCCACCCCGCCGATGCGCCCTGCCGCCGTGACGGCGGCCTCGCGCAGCCCGGTCTTGTTCTGGGCGGCGGAAAGTTTCTCGCCGTAGCCGGGGAAATCCAGCACATCCTGCGGGGCAAGGTCAGCATCCAGTTCCCGGAAGCTGCCGTGGTCCAGCACCAAGCTGAGCCGGTAGTACCCGCCGATGGGCATGTGATAGCCGCAGTTGGGGCAGACGTACAAGCTTTTCGTCCACAGGGTGCGGGCAGCGCGGCGGCCGCACTGCTTGCACTCTACAAACTGCGGCTCGTGCCAGACGGCCCCGGCGTCCCGCTTGGCCTTGAGCTGGAAGGTGCGCTCCCGCATCCGGCCGGGGAAGAGATCTCGGATATCGTTCATGGTTCTCTGCCTCAGATATGTGCGGTGATGTAGTTGTAGATGTCGCCCACGGTCTTGAGGTTTGCCAGCTCCTCGTCGGGGATGGACACACCACAGGCGTCTTCCAGAGCCATGTTCAGCTCCACTGCGTCCAAGCTGTCGGCTTCGAGGTCCTCGGTCAGGCTGGCCTCCATGGTCACCTTGTCCTCCTCGCAGTTCAGGGTATCGACAACGATCTTCTTCATTTCTTCAAACGTCATGGTAGTGTTCTCCTTTTTAATTGGTAAATCTTATTATCTAAAAACATTGATGTTTCTTGCGAACACGACCATTATAGCGAAATCGTTGGATAAGTCAAGACAAATGGTTAAAAAGTTTTAGATTTTACAATTCTGACACAGGTTGCTTCCTTTAAAAATAGGGGCCGTACAGCAAACGACCCCCGTCGGCTCTGTTTTCACACAGCAGACGGGGGTTCGTTAAAGCCAAGGACTGCGGCACAGATGGCACCGCAGCCTTTGGCTTTGCGAAAACGGAACGCTGCAAAAAAGATCGGATGCGTCGGAAAAGCTGCCATAAAAATTTGGCTTGCGCAGCGCCGCCGTGGGATCGCGCAGGGAGGCGGTGCTGTGCAGAGCCAGCGGCATCAGGCCCTGCAGTCCCGCCTCCGATTGCTGAACCTCAACGATTGTGATGCTAGTATACTGCAACAACACACAGTTGTCAAGCAAAAAATTGAGATTTCGCCATTTTACAGAAAAAACATTGCATTCCCTCAACGAGTGCGCTATAATAAACGCAGAAGCAACAGAAAGGATGGGAACCATTATGGCAGAAAAGGTCGAAAGCTTTTCCAAGCGGCTGCGGATCGGGCTGGACCGGAAGAGCATGACGCAGACGGAACTCTCGATCCGGTCGGGCATCTCCAAATCGAGCATTTCGCGGTATCTCAAAGGCGACTGGGAAGGCAAGCAGGAGGCCGTGTACGCCCTTGCCGGGGCGCTGGGCGTCTCGGTATCGTGGCTGATGGGGTACGATGTGCCCATCACCGGCGTCGAAGCGCCCGGCACCATCCCGGCGGGGTTCGAGCCGCTGCCCCAGATGACCAATGTGCCGCTGGTGGGTTCCATCGCCTGCGGCACCCCCATTCTGGCGGAGGAGAACATCAAGGAGTACATCGGCGTCCCGGCGGCGTGGCGGGCAGATTTTGCCCTTGAGTGCCACGGCGACAGCATGGCCCCCCGCATCTGCAACGGCGATATCGTCTGCATCCGCCGCCAGCCGGAGGTGGAGTCCGGCCAGATCGCGGCTGTCCGCATCGGGGACGAAGCCACCCTCAAGCACTTCTATCGCAGCGGCGACGTCGTTCAGCTCATCGCGGAAAATCCCGCCGTCTGCCCGCCCATGGTCTACGCGGGCACCCAGTTGGAGGAGATGGCCGTGGAAGGGCTGGCGGTGGGCATCTGCCGCAGTCTGGTGTAAGAAAGGAACGTCTCTATGAAGTATATCATGGCACTGGATGCCGGGACTACCTCAAACCGCTGTATCCTGTTCAACCAAGCGGGCGAGATGTGCAGCGTGGCCCAGAAGGAGTTCACCCAGTATTTCCCGAAGCCCGGCTGGGTGGAGCATGACGCCAACGAGATCTGGACCACCCAGCTGGGCGTGGCCCTTTCGGCCATGAACCAGATCGGGGCCGGCGCGGCGGATATCGCGGCCATCGGCATCACCAACCAGCGCGAGACCACCATCGTCTGGGACAAGGAGACCGGTGAGCCGGTCTACCATGCGATCGTCTGGCAGTGCCGCCGCACCAGCGCCTACTGCGATGAGCTGAAGGCCCGCGGCCTGACCGAAAAATTCCGGGAAAAGACCGGCCTCGTCATCGACGCCTACTTCTCGGCCACCAAGCTGAAGTGGATTCTCGACAACGTCCCCGGTGCCCGCGCCAAGGCCGAAGCCGGGCGGCTGCTTTTCGGCACCGTGGAAACGTGGCTCATCTGGAAGCTGACCTGCGGCCGGGTCCACGTCACCGATTACACCAACGCCAGCCGCACCATGCTCTTCAACATTCACACGCTGGAGTGGGATGAGGAGATCCTGCGGGAGCTGAACATCCCGCGCCAAATGCTGCCCACGCCCATGCCCTCCAGTTGTTTCTACGCCGAGGCCGACCCGATGCACTTCGGCGCGGGCATCAAAATTGCAGGCGCGGCGGGCGACCAGCAGGCCGCCCTCTTCGGCCAGACCTGCTTTTCGGCGGGCGAAGCGAAGAACACCTTCGGCACCGGCGGCTTTCTTTTGATGAACACCGGCAAAACGCCGGTCATCTCGCAGAACGGCCTCGTCACCACCATCGCGTGCAGCGGCAACGGCAGCGTGAATTATGCGCTGGAAGGTTCGATCTTCGTGGCTGGTGCCGCGATCCAGTGGCTGCGGGACGAGCTGCGGCTGCTGGAAGACGCCCGCGACTCCGAGTACATGGCCCAGAAGGTCAAGGACACCAACGGCTGCTACGTCGTGCCCGCCTTCACCGGCCTCGGCGCGCCCCACTGGGATCAGTACGCCCGCGGCACCATCGTGGGCCTGACCCGTGGCTGCAACAAAAACCACATCATCCGAGCCACGCTGGACAGCCTGTGCTATCAGGTCAACGATGTCCTGCACGCCATGGAGGCCGACTCCGGCATCGCCATGAAGGCTCTCAAAGTGGACGGCGGCGCGTGCGCCAACAACTACCTGATGCAGACCATGGCCGACATCAGTAATCTGCCCGTGGAGCGTCCCTGCTGCGTGGAGACCACGGCTCTTGGCGCGGCCTACCTTGCGGGCCTTGCCGTGGGCTATTGGAGCTCCACGGACGAGGTCGTGAAGAATTGGTCGGTGGATCGCACCTTCTTGCCGCAGATCACCGCCGAGGAGCGGGCCAAGCGGATCAAGGGCTGGAACAAGGCCGTCCGCTGCTCCTACCACTGGGCGCAGGACGAAGAGGAATCATGAAAGCTTTGGAGGAACATTATGGAGATTCGAACCGCAGGAACAGAGGATATCACAGCGCTGACCGCCGTTGAGGCAGAGTGCTTCCCACCGGCAGAAGCTGCCACTGCGCAGGAGTTCGTCGAGCGGGTCCGATACTACGGGAACCATTTCTGGCTCCTGTACGAGGGGGACAAGCTGATCTCCTTCGTGGACGGTTTCGTGACGAACGAAACCGACCTGACCGATGAGATGTACGAGAATGCCGCCATGCACAACGAGGACGGCGCGTGGCAGATGATCTTTGGGGTCAACACCCTGCCGGAATACCGCAAGCACGGCTATGCCGGGCAGCTGCTCCGCCGCGCCATCGACGACGCCAGACAGCAGCACCGCAAAGGGCTGGTGCTGACCTGCAAGGAGCACCTCCTTCCGTACTACGCTCAATTCGGCTTCCGCGACGAGGGCGTGTCCGATAAATCCACCCACGGCAACGTCGTGTGGCACCAGATGCGGCTGACGTTCTGAGAATTTGTGTCACCGCTGGTGACACAAGTCGGGAGAAGAATACCGGGTACAAGTCGGTGGTCAGGATTTTTACAAGGAGCTTATTTGAATGAACTACGAAAAAAGCTGTGGTGCGGTGATCTATACTGTAGTAAATGGAAAACGGCTTTACCTTGTTGAAATCATGCAGAAAGGCCATACTTCCTTTTGCAAGGGCCATGTTGAGGAAAACGAGTCCGAACATCAAACCGCCGCGCGAGAGATTCGTGAGGAAACCGGCCTTGAGGTGAAGTTTGTAGAAGGATTCCGGCAAACGATAGAGTATAGCCCCTATAGGGATTGTTCAAAAACGGTAGTTTTCTTTTTGGCGTGTGCGGACAGTACAAGGGTAATGGTTCAAGAGGACGAGGTCAGGGAAATAGAGTGGCTTCCCTTTGAAGAAGCGCTGGAAAAACTGACGTTCGATTCAATCCGTGACGTACTGAAACAAGCAGAGCATTTTTTGAACGAGGACTATGCCAAGTACGAGGAGTTCCTGCACCAGCGGTATGTTGCCGAAGAGCTGGCCAAAGCAAAACAGCAGGCGGCAGATTCCAACACGCAGTGGGCAGACCACGAAAGCGTATGGGAGACGCTCCACGAACAGTAAATAAAAAACGACCAGAGCCTCTCCCGGTTCTGGTCGTTTTGCATCTCGTCGGGGATTCAGTGTTCTTTCGGGTCTGGTTTTGCCTCACCGTGCATCGGTTCGGCAGTCAGCGGGAAGGGGATGCGGTTCTCCCGCGCACAGGCCTTAAGAAAGACCGTGATCGCAGCGTTCGTGCTCAGGCCGATCTCGTCAAACACCTGCTCTGCCCGCTGCTTGATGGAATCCTCCACCCGTACATTGATCTGTGCCATCCTCGTCCGCTCCTTGCTGTTGTACATTTGATCGTTATCAGTCTAACACAGTCTCTGGCCGATTTCAAGCAAAATTCTATATTTCATGGTCATTTTAGTCTATCTGGTTTATATAATCACTGAATTTCTGTCTATACAATTAAGGTGTATATAAACTGGATAGACGAGGTGACAAGTCATGGATTACGTCGGGATCGGCAAACGAATCCGCACGCAACGGCTCAAAAAGGATCTTTCGCAGGAGGAACTGGCCGAGATGGCCGGGATCTCGCTGGTGCACATGAGCCACATTGAAACGGCGAACACCAAGCTCAGTCTGCCGGTGCTGGTGGACCTTGCCTGTGCGCTGGGGGTGCGGACGGACGACCTGATCTTCGACAAGGATCATCTCGGCAAGGACGCACTGGTGGAGGAACTGGCCTTGGAGCTGGAGGGCTGTTCCCACGCGCAGTTGCTGGCCCTGCGGCAGATCCTCGCCAGTTCAAAGGACGCCATCACAAAATATTGGAAGTAACACAAACGAACCCCGGCCCTTTCCCGCATTCAGCATGGGAAAGGGCCGGGGTTTTATCGTTTCAGGTTCCGGTGGGTGCGCTTACCCCATCACGACGGTGACCTCCACGGTCTCTCCGGCGGGGGCGAGGGGCAGGACATTGCCCTCGATGGTCTTGCCGTTAACGGTGACGCGCTTCACGCCCTTCTGCACGGCAGCGGGGTTCTCGACCCGGATGTGGTACACGGCACCGCGATACCGGCGGGTGACCGTGAAGCCGGGCAGAGTGTGGGGGATGCAGGGGTCGATCTTCAGGCCGTCCAGCGTGGGCTGCACGCCGAGGATGTACTGGCTCACGTTGAAGAAGGTCCACGCAGCGGTGCCGGTCAGCCAACTGTTCTTCGCCTCGCCGAAGGTGGGGGCGTCCTTGCCCGCGACCATCTGGCTGTAGACGTAGGGTTCGGTGCGGTGGATGTCGGAGATGTCCTCGATGTAGGCGGGGCAGGTCTTCTTGTAGACCTCAAAGGCCCGGTCGCCGTGGCCGAGGACGGTCTCGGCGCAGCTGATCCACGGGTTGTTGTGGCAGAAGATGCCCGCGTTCTCCTTGTATCCCGGAGGATAGCTGGAGATCTCACCAAGGTTGAGGCGGTAGGTGGTGTAGGCGGGCTGCAGCAGTACCACGCCGTACTTGGTATCTAGCCGCTCTTCCACGCTCTTGAGGGCCTGTTCCGCCTGACCGGTCTCCTTGCCGATGCCCGCCATGACGCACATGCCCTGCGGCTCGATGAAGATCTGACCCTCGTCGCATTCCTTGCTGCCGACGGGCTTGCCGAAGGCGTCGTAGGCGCGGCGGAACCATGCGCCGTCCCAGCCGGCGGTCAGCGCGGCCTGCTCCACCTGCGCAATGGCGGCGCGGGCGTCGGCGGCTTCGTCCGGGAGGCCCCGGTGGCCGCACAGGTCGGCGTATTCGTTGCCGTATTTGACGAACATACCGGCGATGAAAACGCTCTCCGCCACAGGGCCTTCGCTGGGGCCGGTGATCTGGAAGCTCTCGCCCGGATGCTCGGAGAAGCAGTTCAGGTTCAGGCAGTCGTTCCAGTCGGCGCGGCCGATGAGGGGCAGACCGTGGGGGCCGAGGTGGGTGCGGGTGAAGTTGAAGCTGCGGCGCAGATGCTCCATCAGCGGCTGAGCCTTGCTCTCGTCGTTGTCAAAGGCCACGGACTCGTCGAGGATGCTGTAGTCGCCGGTCTCGCGCAGATAAGCGGCGGTGCCCGCGATCAGCCACAGCGGGTCATCGTTGAAGCCGGTGCCCACGTCCCGGTTGCCCTTTTTGGTCAGGGGCTGGTACTGGTGGTAGGCGCTGCCGTCCTCAAACTGGGTGGCGGCGATATCCAGAATGCGCTCCCGGGCACGGGAGGGGATGATGTGCACAAAGCCCAGCAGATCCTGACAGCTGTCCCGGAAGCCCATGCCGCGTCCGGTGCCGCTTTCAAAGTAGCTGGCGGAGCGGCTCATGTTAAAGGTGACCATGCACTGGTACTGGTGCCAGATGTTGACCATGCGGTTCAGCTTTTCCTCGCCGGATTCCAGATGGTAGGTGGACAGCAGCTGCTCCCAGTGGGTGCGCAGGGCGGCGCGGGCGGCATCGATCTGTGCATCGGTGGCGTAGCGCTCCATCATGGCGTGGGCGCGGGTCTTGTTGATGACGCCCGGGGCAATGAACTTTTCCTGCTGCGGGTTCTCAATGTAGCCCAGACCGAACAGGATGCTGCGGCTCTCGCCGGGGGCGAGGGTCAGGTGGATGTGCAGTGCACCAACCGGTGCCCAGCCGTGGGCAATGCTGCCGGAGCAGTGCCCGGCGCGGACGGCCTGCGGGTCTGCCGGGCCGCCGTACACGCCGCAGAAGGCATCCCGGGTGGTGTCAAAGCTGTCCACCGGGCAGTTTGCCCAGAACACGGCGTAGTGGTCGCGGCGCTCGCGGTACTCGGTCTTGTGGTAGATGACGCTGCCCTCTACCTCCACTTCACCGGTGGAGAAGTTGCGCTGGAAGTTGGAGCCGTCGTCTACGGCATCCCACAGGCAGAACTCCACATAGCTGAACAGGTCCAGCTCCTTGACGGCGGTGCTGCTGTTGCACACTGTCACCCGGTCCAGCTCACAGGCATCGCCCTTGGGGACGAACAGCTCCTGCCGGGCGGTCACGCCGTCCTTTTTGCCCTCCAGAATGGTGTAGCCCAGACCGTGGCGGCAGCTGTAACTGTCCAGCGGGGTCTTGGTGGGCTGCCAGCCCGGGTTCCACACGGTGTCGCCGTCCTTGATGTAGATCCGGTGGCCGTCCATGTCCAGCGGGGAGTTGTTGTAGCGGTAGCGGGTCAGGCGGCGCATCCGGGCGTCCCGGTAAAAGCTGTAACCGCCCGCCGTGTTGGAGACCAGACTGAAGAAGTCCTCGCTGCCAAGGTAGTTGATCCAGGGCAGGGGCGTCTGCGGGGTGGTGATGACGTATTCCTTATTCTGGTCATCAAAATATCCGAACTTCATAATGCTTCCTCCTTAAAACTGCGCCTTGTCAGGTGGGCAGTGTGTCGATGGGCGAAAACGATTAAGACACTGCGAAAGAAGCAATCTCATCACGCTAAGCATACCGTATCCTACAAAAAAATGCAAGAGCTTTTTGCAAAAATCTCAGCGGAAATTTTAAAATAATCTGCGCAGCCCCGGCGGTTTTCGGCGGCTTTCTGTGCTGCGTGCTCCGGCGGAACGCCGAACGAAAGCCCCGAAACCCCATTTTAAAAGTAATATATACATACGGCCTTTGACACCGAAAACCATAACGAAACTGCAACGAAATTTTTTCCGTTTTAATCGAAATGTAACGAAAGTGAATCGAGATGCACAATTTCTACAGGTCACATTGGAACAAAATGCCAAAAGTAATGCAACGGGGCTAAAACTTTTACGTTTTCGCTTGATTTTTGGTGCAGAATGCGATATATTGAGATTGCGAAAACGATTAAGGAACTTGCGAGAAACATCCCGCTGCTCCTTTCCTCGGAAGGAGGCCATAAGATGCCGTCCCTGAAGGATCTTGCAAAAGAATGCGGCGTATCCGTCGCAACTGTCAGCAAGGCTTTAAACGACCAGCCGGATATCGCACCGGCCACGCGGGAGCGCATCCGTGCAGCGGCCCGCCGCGTAGGGTACCTGCCCAACGCAGCAGCCCGGGCGCTGAAAACCAACCGTACTTACAACCTTGGCGTTCTGTTCGTAGATGAAAAACAGAGCGGCCTGACCCACGAGTACTTCTCCGCAGTGCTGGACAGCTTCAAGGTAGAAGCAGAAAAGCGCGGCTATGATATCACCTTCATCAACCACAACATCAGCGGCAGGTCCATGAGCTATCTGGAGCATTGCCACTACCGGGGTGTGGACGGCGTGGTGATCGCCTGTGTGAACTTTTACGATCCGCAGGTGGTGGAGCTGGTCAACGGCGATGTGCCGGTGGTGACCATCGACCATGTGTTCAACAACCGGATGGCGATCCTTTCAGACAACGTGGTGGGCACAAAGGCTCTGGTACAGCAGGCATGGGCCTGCGGGCACCGGCGCATCGCCTTTATCCACGGCGAAAAGACCGCCGTTACCGAGAACCGACTGGCAGGCTTCTATCAGGCCTGCGAGGAGCTGGGACTGAAGGTGCCGGAGGAGTACGTCCGCTGCGGTGTGTACCACGATGTGGACCGCTGCGCAGAGGAGACCCGGGCGCTGCTGGCACTGCCGCAGCGGCCCACCTGCATCATCTTCCCGGATGACTTTTCCGCACTGGGCGGCTACAACGCCCTGAGCGAAGCGGGTCTGAGCATCCCGGAGGACATCTCGGTGATGGGATACGATGGCATCTATCTCTCCCGGGTGGTCAAGCCACCGCTGGTGACCTACCAGCAGAACACCAAAGCCCTTGGCAGGCTGGCAGCGGATAAGCTGATCGAGCTGATCGAGCATCCGCGTGTGACCCTGCCGGAGCAGATCCGGGTGTCCGGCAAACTGCTGGACGGCGGCTCCGTCCGCATCCTTTAACAAAGGCCCACAACTCCCGGCGCGGAGTTTTTGAGAATGAATTTTTTAATTGGAAAACCATGAAGGAGGTTTACCCTTATGAAAAAGATCTCTCGTCGTAATTTCCTGCTCGCTTCCGGTGTCGTGACTGTTGGTGCTGCTCTGGCAGCCTGCGGCGGCAGCTCCTCCAGCAGCACTGCTGCTTCTTCTGCTGCTCCTGCATCCTCTGCAGCCGCTTCTTCTGCTCCCGCTTCTGCCGAGGGCAAGGTGCTGAACATCTGGTGCTGGAATGATGAGTTCCAGAGCCGCTTCAACGACTACTATCCCGAGGTCAAGGAGATCGCAGCCGACAAGTCCACCACCACCCTGAAGGACGGCACCACCGTGAAGTGGACCATCAACGCCAACGAGAACAACAACTACCAGAACAAGCTGGACGAGGCTCTGCTGAATCAGGACTCCGCTGCCGATGACGACAAGATCGACATCTTCCTGATCGAGGCTGACTACGCTCTGAAGTATGTGGACTCCGACTACGTTCTGGATGTCAAGAAGGATATCGGCCTGACCGATTCCGATCTGGCCGGCCAGTACCAGTACACCAAGGATATCGTTTCTGTGGACGGCAGCCAGCGCGGCACCACCTGGCAGGCTACCCCGGGTCTGTTTGCATACCGCCGCAGCATTGCAAAGGCAGTGCTGGGCACCGATGATCCTGCCGAAGTGCAGACCTACCTGTCCGACTGGGATAAGTTCAATGATGTAGCTGCCAAGGCTGCTGCCAAGGGCTACAAGATGCTGTCCGGCTTTGACGATGCTTACCGCACCTTCTCCAACAACGTCTCCGCACCTTG
>OLHA01000406.1_pt1 | contig 25200 bp, 23 predicted proteins | sample 1605961 | NCBI WGS metagenome assembly OLHA01 (sample SAMN03283288) | human gut metagenome | biome: human-associated habitat; material: feces | host: Homo sapiens | place: Peru | collected 2012
AAAACTCTTTCCTACCTGGTGGCGGCCTTATGCGCAAAGTTCTATAATGAAAAGAAATACAAACAGGTTATGCCTGTTACCATTACAACTGCCACGATTGAACTTCAAAAGGCACTTGTGGAAAAGGAAATCCCGAGACTGTCCGACATTCTCATGAAATACGGCATTATCCGTAAACCTCTGTCAGTAGTGTTGAGGAAAGGAAAAGAGCATTATATTTGCCCCTTCCGTCTCAATGACCATATTAAAACCTTAGAGCAACATCGGGATAATTACAGCAAAACAATCGCTCTTTTAAAACAAATCGGGAAAATGCCACTCGGAATTGATTTGGATAAATATCAGATAAGCGGCGCTTTAAAATCAAAAATCTGTATTAAGGGTTCGTGTAAGGGCTGTAAACTCAAGAGTAGCTGTAAATACAACGATTTTGCGAGTGTTATGTATAAATTGCCCGGTTTGGATTTTCAGGTTACCAACCACAATATGTATCTTATGTCACAGAAGACGCGTTCGGACGACCATCCCCCGCTCCTTCGGGAAAGTTGCTTTGTTGTAGTAGATGAAGCACATAAGTTCAAAGAAGCCGCCGAGGACACTTTCGGAGAGAACATCAGCGAAAAGGATGTCGAAAAATACTGTTCCGCCGTTAAAGATATGTGCTCAAAGGCATGCAACAAGAAACTGTATAATGAACTTCTTACAACTGTATGTGCAGAAAATGCTGGTCTGTTCCGCAGTCTTCGTAAAACACTGCAGAAGCGGGATTCAGACGATGACCGCGGCAGTATTATAAAGCTGAACAACTATCAGACGGCGAGGATCAATCGAATCACTTCACTTGTGGAAAGAATCGAGGAATTAAAGCAAAAAACAAATTACGGTGTACCCGTAACTGGAAAGAGTCTTCTCTCTGCATTGCGAGAAATAAAAAACAGAACGGGCAGCATTATTTGGCTTAATGTTGATGAAAACAAAACTCTTTGCCTTTGCAGAACGCCAAATAACGTGAATAATATTCTGCGAGACAAGGTTTGGAATCGAAATGTAAGTCATGTGTTGACCTCAGGCACAATGTCTGACGGTACTGACTTTGGATATTTCAAAATGCAGAACGGTCTTGACCGTATCGCAAAACATCTCTTGCTTGAATCAAAAACCGAGTCGCCGTTTGATTATCAGAATCACGCGAGACTGTATACCCCTAAATCAATGCCGACACCGGATAACACCAGTGAGGAATATATTAAAGCGGTAGCCGACGAATGTTATAAAATCATTCGAGCAACCAACGGACACACAGCCATTCTGTTCACTTCATACAAGGTGCTGCAGTCGGTACACGACCTGCTTACAGATAAACTCACAGATTACGATATTATCTGCATGAACCGCGGCAACAGGACAGCCATTACGGACTTCAAGAAGTCAAAGAACGGTATTCTGTTTGCTTCCGGCTCTATGTGGGAAGGCGTTGACTGCTCCGGTGACGGTCTTTCTTCCGTGATTATTGTCCGCCTTCCTTTTCCAATGCGAACGGCAATAATGGAAGATAAAAAGGGTGACTGCGACGGCACATTTGATTTTGTCAACAGATATTGCATTCCCAATATGCTTATTAAACTTCGACAGGGTGTCGGTAGGCTTATACGCAGTGAAACAGATACCGGTGTGGTATCAATCCTTGACTCGAGGGCAAACAGTCCTGCATACGGTGCAAAGGTGTCGACCGCTTTGGCAAAGTATCCTCAAATTCACACTGTAAGCGAAATTGCAGACTTTATGAACTCGGTTAAGAAAGCCGAATATTTTGAAAAAAAGAAAGCGTGATGGATATATGAATGATACCAAAAGCATTTGCTGTAACAATCGGATGTACTACCGAGCTGTGGAATATGTCCGACAGCTCTACGAAAAAGGGCTTATTACAAAAAGCGAGATGAGAAAAGCAAATCGCTACTATGCGAATTATTTTCAGTCAAGTATACGGATATTCGTGTAAAATTCCGCACCGCCGCCGATATAGCAGTCGGCGGCGGAAAGTTCTGAATGTGTCTTGAATGCTAAATTTCAAGTGTTGCCGATAATTCGCTGGACTTTGTCGCCGTTATATAGTATTGTGATGTTGCAAAATTAACGAAAGGAGTAAAGCGAATGGCAACAGTAACACGAATTGACCCACGGGCATTAAGAAACAACGATAAAAAGCTTCGCACCTGCGCCTACTGCCGAGTATCTTCCAACTCCGCAGATCAGCTTAACTCCTATGCGGCACAAATCAGATATTACACCAAAGCAATCCGTGAAAATCCCGAATGGGACTTCGTGGATATCTTCGCCGATGAAGGTATTACGGGTACAAGAGCAGATAAGCGAGTGGAATTTCAGAGAATGCTGAAACTCTGTGAACACGGAAAGATAGATTTTATAATAACAAAATCAATATCGCGGTTCGCCCGTAATGTTCCCGAATGCCTTGAATTTGCAAGAAAGCTCAAAAGACAAGGCATCGGGATTTTTTTCGAAAAAGAATCCATAAATACACTCCGCATGAGTGATGAGCTGATGCTGTCAACATTCAGTGCTATTGCCCAAGAGGAATCGGTAGCAATCTCCAAGCGTCTGAGACATGCCAATCTTGAACGAATGAAGCGCGGCGAATACATTGCCGGAACCTGTCCTTTCGGATATCGGTTGGTGGATAAGAAACTGACTGTATATGAACCCGAAGCTCAGACGGTAAAAGATATTTTTAACGCATATCTGTCAGGTTCGTCTGTCAATGAAATTGCAAGAGATATGAATCGGCTGCATGTGGCAAAACGAAAGGACACTGAGTGGCACTATATTACCGTCTTCTATATACTCACCAATGAAAAGTATATCGGAGATACGCTCTTCCAAAAAACATTCAAAACCGATACGCTCCCCTTTGAAAAGAAGAAAAACAACGGAGAGAAAGAACAGTATTACGCAACCGGAAGTCACGACCCGATTATTGACAGAGAAACCTTTGAAACAGTCCAAAAGCTGTTGAAAGAAAAAGCAGAATATTTTGGCTCTCCAAGGCCGTCCAAGTCCTATCCTCTCTCGAAACGAATCCGTTGCAAAGAGTGTGGGGCTTATTTTATACGCAGAAGTAATAAAGACAAGGTTATATGGTCCTGCTACAACCATGAACGAGACAAAAATAACTGCCACGCAAAAAGATATCGTGAAGAAGATATCTATAAAGCATATATGCGGATGTTCAACAAACTGTACTGTTACAGGCAGATCCTTCTGCGGCAAACATTAGCACATATCGATTATGTTATAAAGTATAAGAAACGGAACAATCCGACCGTCAAAGCATACAACCAAAGTGTCTCCGACCTGCTCAACAAAAAGGTAATGTTAGAAAGCCTCCGTCAGAAAGGTTATATGTCAGAAGAAATGTACTATACACAGTGCAAGGAAATAGATCGATTGCTGCGAGATACAAAGGCAGACCGCGCTATTCTTTACGATTCGGAACTTGAAGACAGCTACTCAAATATAAAAGAATTATATGAAATTGTAGAGTCCTACGGAAAAGAAATGACTCTCTTCGATGAGAAACTATTCGATAAAATAGCTGTCGATGTGTATATCAAAAAGGACAATACAATTGAGTTTAAACTGATGGGCGGTCTTACACTCACGGAAAGGTTGTAACAGCATGAAGAAAAAAAGAGCATTACCATACGGATACACAATGTCAAACGGAAAGATAGTAATCGACGAAAAAGAAGCCGAAATAATTCGTCAAATATTCCATGATTACCGATGCGGAATGACAATGTCGGAACTTGCAACAAGGCTGACAAACCACTCTGTACCATATTGTGAAAAGCGAGTGGATTGGAACAAAAGCGTAATCGCAAGAATCATTGATAACGAAAAGTATACGGGGCTTGGTGATTACCTGCCTATTGTCGGTATAAAGGACTATCGCGAAGCCCAGGTATGCAAGACTGAACGCACAAAAAAACAGACCGTCAAGGATGACAGCAACATAGGAATGATAAGAGCAAAAACGGTCTGCAAGGTGTGCGGGGAACGAATGATACGCCGTTGTGAGCAGAGAAACCGAATCCCGGTATCGTGGGTATGCTCCACCCCCTCCTGCAAGTGTAAAGTGTTGATTTCAGATGAACTGATGCAGCTTCGTATTCAAGAGAGAATGAATCTTATAGCCGATAATTTGAGCCTGCTTGAAACCGAGAAAGAATGTCCGTCTGATAAAACAGAAACAGCCAGGGATGCAGCGGAAATCAGACGGCTGTGCGACACAAGCAACTATACCGAGGAACAACTCCTTGAAAAAATACTAAGCATGACACAAACAAGGTATAATTCACTCCAATACACGCCTGTGGAAACATCAACAGCGGTTGGTATGGCTTATGAAAAAGCGATCCCACAAGAAACCTTCAATTCAGAACTTTTCCTTCGGACAGTAGAACAAGTTATTCTTGCCGAGGACGGGAATATAACCCTTAAACTTAAAAACAACATCAAAATATGAAAGAGTGAGAACAATGGATGTTAAGGTTATTCCAAAGAAAACGGTAACGGTCATACAGCCCACCAAGGACAGAACGGTGGACCGAAGAAAGTATGACCAACTGCGAGTAGCGGCCTATTGCCGAGTATCCACGAATTCAGAGGAACAGCTCACGAGCTATGAGATGCAGAAAAAAGTATACACCGAATTGATTCAAGGCAAGCCCGAATGGTGTATCGCCGGAATATATGCCGATGAGGGAATCTCGGGTACAAGAGCAGACAAGCGTGATGAATTTCAGCGGATGATCAGGGACTGTTACAAGCATAAGATCGACTATATCATAACGAAATCTGTATCCCGCTTCGCAAGAAACACCGCCGAATGCATTGAGTTTGTCCGACAACTGAAAGCCCTCGGAATAGGCGTTATATTCGAAGAACAAAACTGCGACACACTGAAATGCGACAGCGAACTGCTCCTTACAATCCACGCAGGCTTCGCACAGGCTGAAAGTGAGAGTATGAGCCGGAATATTACATGGAGTTACCGCAAAAAATTCGAACAGGGCGAAGTAATGTTCAACTATAAGAAAATGGTAGGCTACCGAAAAGGCACTGACGGTATGCCCGAAATAATCCCCGAAGAAGCAGAAATAATCCGTCAGATATTTGATATGTATCTTGCCGGAATGACGCTTCGGGAAATAAGAGATAAACTTCACGAAGAAGGAGTTGAGACAAAATGCGGAAAGGTGAAATGGTCAATATCTACGCTGCAGAGCATTCTGCGCAATGAAAAATATTGCGGCGATGCAATTCTTCAAAAAACAATCACTGTTGATCCGATATCCAAGATTCATAAAAAGAACACCGGCGAAGCCCCCATGTACTATGTCAAGGATAATCATGTAGGTATCATAAGCCACGAAGACTTTAACCGTACCCAAGAGGAAATTGCCAAAAGGATGAATGTCCGACCGAGTACCGATAAAAACAGCGTGACGGGACAAGGGAAATACAGCCGATATGCACTGTCAGACATATTGCGCTGTGGTGAATGCGGCACAAAATTTCGCCGTATCACATGGTCTAAAAAAGGGAAAAAGAAAATTGTATGGCGATGCGGAAACCGACTTGACTACGGAACACAATTTTGCTCAACCGCACCCACCATAGAGGAAACTGAATTACAAAGAGCAATAGTCAGAGCAATGAGCCTGTTCAGCAAGGAAGAATTTGACGAGTTTAACGCAACGATGGAAGCCTCCATTGGCGATGCGCTCGGCATCAGCGCCGATGCAAGCGAAGCTGATATGCTCACCACACGAATTAAGCAGCTTGAAAATGAAATGGTTGCAGAGATTGATAAAAGTGTAAGCCGCGGATTTGGACTTGATGAAGGTGAAGATGTATTCAAACGGATATCCAATGAAATTGAGCAGCTGACATCAAGGTTAAATGCTCTGCAAGAACAAGGTAAAAGCGATGCGGAAAGGCAGAATCGAATCCAAAGCGCAAAAGACGCAATACACCATACCGGAGTCTCTCTTGAACCTGACACTCGGGCAACAATCTCAATGGTATGCTGGCCGTTAAAAACATAATTTATACCGTTTCTACGGCTGACCTTAACAGGGTTGATTTGATAAAGATCAAAATGGTCTGCGGCCCTTTTAACATGAGCTGTAGAAAGATTGCGTTGATATTCCTGGTTGGAAACAAGGTTTCTTATAGGTATTTGTTCAAAATGAACCTGCGGAACAAATTGCTGTAATTCTTCTAATGTTAAAGCTTCTTCCGACATTACTTGTCCTCCTCTTTTATGCATTCGAGCATATCATCAATTGAAACTCGGAGATCAATTAATGTGTTTGTTAATTTAACTCTTGCACCGGCTGTTGATCCGGTGATGCCGGATACCTTTTTTACACGCTCAATGGAACTTATCCACGAAGGAATCGTAAGTGACAGACTGGATATCTCTGCATCCGGATCAAACTTGGGCATATTTTTTATTTCTGCTTTCGGCGGGTTTGGCTTCATAGACTGACTCCTATTTTTATTCAATATTTCCCGTGTTCCTTTGTACGGGACAAAGGAACTACTGTTGGTGCATTGAGCAAGAAAACGCTCCAATCGGCTTGGTGACATCTGTGCTGCCTCGATAATATTTTCGTGAGATATACGAATTTCGCCGTTTAATATGCGGCGAACGACATCCGGGTTCTTCTTAGCAATGGCATCTATTGCTCTTGAATATGCGCCGTATTTCTGCACGGTTTGGTGGGATACATGATACTCGTTTCCCATTATGAAGGCGGTGCGGTGATGGCGAACCGATTCGGAAGACAGTTGGTCTTCGGAATTCTTCTTGCATGAAGACTGATTAACACCTATTTTATTACGCGCTCCCTTGATTTTCTCCATATCGTACCGCTTTCCGATAAGATAACGCCGCGTTTCTTCCGAGATGTTTCGGCGTCCTAACTGGTTGGCGCATATCCACGAAATTGCAGCACTGCGATTTTGGCATTGAATGTCCTTAACCGTAAACGAAATACCTCTTCGCATACATATTTCGTACCGATTATGACCGTCAAGAATTATACCGTTCCAAATACAGATAGGGTCGCGGCATCCTTCGGCAATAAGATTATCTTCCAATTGCTTTCTCTCTTCTTCTGTGAGCGGCGGAATTAAATCCCGAAACTGTGCATCAATTTTGAGTTCGCGGTTTTGAGTGTTACTCATTGATTTCCTCCGTTTCTGCTGACACGGGGACTGCCGCCCGCAAATCAAAAGAAGCAACTCGGTCTTTCTTGTGATATGTTCCGATAATACGGTAAGAGTCATGGCTTGGCCAATCCACGCAAACTTCTTTGAGCTTGTCTACAAGGAATGAACTGTATATCTCATAACTATTGCGATTCTCGAGCTTTTTCCATTGAATGCGGTGGTATTGATGAGCCGGACGAGTATCCAAACACTGTATAGCAATAATCGAATTTTGGGGATTAACAAGAATTTGCACATATTTCGGAATTTCAAATAATCGAATGGTCCGTTTATAAATACGGATACGGTTTTTTCGCGGATCAATAGAAATAATGGGATTGTCAGAAGCCATAATGCCCACCTCCGCCTATATTGTTATCGGGTGCATCTTCGAGAGTAATCGGTTGTTCCTCTTCCTCGGCATCGGATTTAACCTCAATATCTTTTGAAGTATTGTTTTTAAGACCGAATACGGTATACCCGTTAAAGAGATTGACCTGTAATGACTTTTTGTGTTCTTCATAAGGCAATCCAAACTGATTTTGCCATTCCGCGGGAAACAGCGGCTTGCGAGACGAAACAGATTTTTCGCCTTCTTTAAAAATACGCTGATAAACCTCTGCATTGTTTAGGTCAAATATAAATAAATACTCACCGTTAGAGCGAATCATTTTACCGAGAATTTTATAGCGGTAATCAGGATTCCAACTCATCATCTCAATAATCTTATGAAAGAACACCGGGCAGGTTACTTGCTTTGGACGGCGCTTATTATCCTTACGGGCATATGTACACCATACAAACGAATCCTTTACATCCTCTGTAGTGGGTTTGATAGCTACGCGCCGTTCCTTGGAACTCACAAGCGGGAGAACATAATCAATTGACGGCAGCTTATTGATACAGGCCATATTAACGCTTATTCTGCCTCTGTTAAAAGTGAGAGACGGTTCGAAAATATGGGCAAAGAATTCGCCGCGTACCACCTGGAATCCTTCATAGTTAAATGAATCGTCAACCTCGTAATCGTCAATATCTTCCACCTCTGTTATTGGGGTTAAATTGTCCTTGATGGTGTCATAGCCGTTAGGGTTAATAATTGTTTCATTACTCATTAAAGTCATCTCCTCCGATATTTGATTTAGCATCCGTTTCAGGCTGCATGTCATCAATCATCATTTGAATGCCTGCTTCAAGTTCGTCAGCAGAAGTGCGATTGACAGGGTCCGGATTGCGTGTGGCAAACGGTTCGCCTTCGGCCTGTACAAGCCATTCTCCGTTTTCAGCAAAGTATCGCAATTCCTGTGCCTGTGCGTGTGTATAAAAATCTGTACCGAAGCCGTTTGCCCAATCTTCGGGGAAACCGCAAACTCGGTTGGGTGTTGCGGTTAACGGGTCGGTCTCTTCATCAAGAATGTTTTGCGGAACTTTTATAATTTCTCCGTCATTATCTATCTGTTCTAATTCGGTCGGAATAAAAACCTCAATCTCATACAGATCAAAAAGAAGAACAACCTCATCGTCTTTTTGATGCCGAGTCCCGCGAATACGGTATCGGCTGTTCTTATCCCATCCAAACATATCGTAAAGAACGGGAATAAATGCAGCGCCCGATATAGGCTTTGATTCAAGGACTTCTTCTTTCGGTTTTGCCCATCTGACAGCAGTTTTACTGTTTTTATTTGCAGCTCGGACCGCAAGCATGTGTTCCTTTGGATTTATAAGCAGTTCTATGAACTCCGTATCGGACATTTTCCGAATACAAGTAATGCCAAACTTTAAATCAGAGTAAGAAAAAGTTGCTGACATCATTCTCGGATTGGAAAAGAACTGAGTTCGTGCAACTTCAAAGTCTCGTAAATCGAAATCGCCCTCGTTGGCAACAACCTCGTCTTCCGGTGATAAAATTAAGATTTCATCATCACCGTAAACACTTTGGCAGGCATTCAGATAGTCTGCTTTTTTGAAACGCCATTTAGGATGAATGGTGACAAACCCCTTCAACGCACCTTCGGTTATTACCTGTAATTCGGGCAAAATGCCTTTGCTTCCGTACTTGGCGTTGCTAATCATATGCTGAACAGTGATGAAATCGTCTCTCGAAATGATAGCTTCATGGTGATCATGTTTTCGGTATTGATTTCGGTCTTGACGGTTCTTTTTTGATTTATGGTTAAGATAGTCCGGCGTCCAGGTCTTTCGGGCAAGGACATCACCACAGTGCCTTTCGTTTTGCAATTGCTGAAGCACTGCTCCCGGCGACCATTCCGTGTTACCTTTCTTGGTTTTACGCCCAAGCAAAGTAAGTTGGTCGGCTATGTTCTGACAGGTATAACCGTACAAATACATAAAGAAAATAAGTCGCACGGTTTTTGCTTCTTCTTCGTTAATAACGAGCCGACCTTCGTTATCCAAATCATACCCGAGAAGTTTCGGCGTTAGAAAAATACCTCTTCTGAAACGCATCTCAATATGTTTCTTAATTTCCGATTCAAGAACGGGATGTGTAAGCAGTGTAATATCGTTTGCTTCTAATAACTGAAGCAACATTGGAATAATCGATTTTGTAATGCCCTCAAAATCACATTGATTTTTATGGTATATTGAGGTGTCAATCATGACGGCATCTATTTTATAATTCATGAATTCTAACCTATCTTTCTCATGTGGGCGTTCTATTTTAGATTATAGCCTAATTTTCAATACACAGTATAGCACAAATAATAAAATGCCATTGAAATCAACCGTTGCAGAGTATTTATAACTGCCTTCGCTAAGTCAAAGACAGCATTATTATCGCTTGTTATACCCTGTTATCCCACAAATGTGCATTGAGAAAGGGTATAACAAAACCCAACTCTAAATCTTTTATCTTTCCATTAAGTCTTCCGTTGCACAGCCAAGCGCTTTGGCAAGCCGATATACCGTATCAACGCTTGCCTTGTTGATATCTTTGTTTCGCTGTTCGTACATTTGAATGGAACGAAGACTTACATCTGCCTTCTCCGCAAGCTCGGATTGTGTGCAACCGTAGGCCACACGAATGCGTTTCAAATTTGTTTCAGGGAAATACTCGCGCATGCGTTCATTTACGATATCTACGAATTTCGTAATATCAGCCTCGTGGAGTGTATAGTACATCTGACTGAGATCATCAAAAGAAAGGACTTTGAAGATTTCGCTGTATTTTCTGCAAGAATACCATTGATAGTAGGCCACAGCCCACCCTATCCAATATTCCTTGGAACGCCCGAAATGTTCCCCTGGTTCCTTGGTGATTTCTTTATTCATTGTTTCTGAAACGATTTCCAAAACAATTTCTATCCCGCTTTTTCCCGCTATATAGGTCGGTTCTCCGTTTTCCATGCGACCGCAGGCGGTACTCGCCAAAAAAAGTTTGATAAAATCCTTGCCCGCAATCCCGCAGGTATTTATTGCATAATCAAAAGCATCACCCAATACCGATTGTGCCTTATTCAGATATATTTCTTGGTATGCGTGAGTCATCGTTTGTTATCCCTCCTCTTATGATGTCTTGGATATACAAGCCGTCGTTTTCTTCTTCAAGCATTTCAAGGTAAAGCCCATTCGCTTCATCGTCTCTTGCTTTACGCAAAATGTAAAACTCTTCTTTTTCAGCGACATCAAATCCTTCAAATTGAATGCGTGAAAAAGCAAACTTGGATTTCAGTACGATCTGTTCGCCAAGCTTTCCAAGTTGCATCGCCCTTGCAAGTTGTTCTACGGATATTCCGTTGTTTAAAAAGGATTCGGCATAATCAAAATAGGAATCATCGGCACGGTATCCCGTAATTAAATCATAAGCATTCACATTGATACCGAAATTATCAATTAGGTATCGTTTTGCTCTCCTTGCAACAGGTGTTTTAATAGAGAACAACCTGTGTTCAACAAGAACGGCAATCCAATTGAGAATCGTATAGTCAGGACTATTCAAATTTAGTATGTTCAAATATTCGGTATCCAATGTATATCGATTGCAGAATCCGTCCCGCAGAGAAGAAACAGCCCATTCCTTTGCGAGTCCTTCGCTTTCGGTGCAGTAAAATCCAAGTCCGAAATCATTCGTTTTTTTACCTACCCCGAAGGTCGGCACTTCAACAACCTTCTCTGAGCCATGAAATAAAGTGATTATATGTCCCATCTGCCACACCTCCAAATTACTAACCATATTATATCACCAGAGTGATACTTAGTCAAGTGGTTTCTAAGAAAAGATACGCTTTGTTCAATATTTAAATTGGTCTTTTGGGACATAATCAGGGATATAAATCAGAGAATTATTCTTTTGCTGGACTTGTCCGGGTTTATGTGGTATCTGTTATTACTGCAAAAGCAGCGGATGAAAACTCTTCGGAGATATCCTCCTAAGACCAAGATGCAACATTCAAAGCGAAAGGTCACAATCATGTCTTATAATTTATATGACAATGATTATTAGGAGGCCATTAAATGAGCTTAAATCTGAAGATGCTTGGAACGAATATTCAAAGCAAACGCAAATCAAAACATTTAAACCAAGAGGAACTTGCTTATCGTGTAGGGATTTCCCGAAACTATCTGAGTATGATTGAAACAGGGAAAAAGGAAGTCTCGATTACATACCTTGTTGAACTTGCGGAAAACCTTGAGTGTACTGTTAACGACTTTCTTATCGGCAGTCAGAATTATGATACAACAGATACGGCAAGAGAAATCGAAGACCTGTTGATTGACTGCAATCCGACAGAGAAAATCATTATTTTAGAAATGTGCATGTCGGTAAAAAATGCGCTTGTTACCTATAGGGAAGACCTGCGAGAGGAATATGTATTGAAAATCTGAAAAGAAAAATCACGAGTTCGGTATGGCTTATATTTTGAGCGTTTCCGTCTATGAAAACGCAGAAGTTATTTTCACAACCGCGTGATTTTGTTATAATAAAGCAACGATTGGAGACGAAAACAAATGATTTATTATATTGCAGACAATCATTTCGGACACAAGAATGTTATTCGCTTCGATAACAGGCCGTTTGCCGATACTGTACTTATGGATGAAGTTCTTGTGCATAATTGGAACGAACGAGTAACCGAAGACGATACCGTATATATTCTTGGAGATTGCTTCTGGAAGAACGAAGAAAACAGTGTAAAACTCATTCAAAGGTTGAAAGGACATAAACACCTTATTCGGGGTAACCACGACCGGGTACACGGGAGACTTCGGTTTTACTATGAGAGCATTGAACATTATGCAGAGATAAATGATAATGACCGCTTAGTGATACTCTGTCATTATCCGATACCGTTCTATAAAAATCAGCACTACGGTGCAGTTATGCTCTACGGTCATGTTCACAACACAAGAGAGCAAGACTTCATAGAGAAATGGAAGCGCGAACTGTGGGAATCGGAAATCCCGTGCAATATGATCAACGTCGGATGTATGATGGAATATATGAAATATACGCCGAGAACACTTGATGAAATACTTGCGGCAAATCCCGCTCCCGAATTTAGAAAAAATACGCAACAGAAAAGAGATGATTCCAAATGATATACTTGACAGGTGATATTCACGGTGACCCGATGCAGGTCGAGTTGTTCTGCTCAAAAATGCAACTTACCGAAGATGATACCATTATTATGCTCGGTGATGTCGGAGTTAACTATTACGGTGAAAAAAAAGACAGATTGATAAAACGAATCTTGTCTTCCTTGCCGGTAACCTTTCTGTGCGTCCACGGGAATCATGAAATTCGTCCGCAGAACATACCGGAGTATACTCCGCAAGAATGGAATGGCGGTCGCGTATTCGTTGAAGAAGCCTATCCCAATATTCTCTTCGCAGAAGACGGAGAAGTTTACAATATTAACGGAAAGAAAGCTCTCGTCATCGGCGGCGCATACAGCGTGGACAAGTTTTACCGTCTCCAAAGAGGTTTTGGTTGGTGGGCGGATGAGCAGCCAAGCGTACAGACAAAGCAAAAGGTGGAGGCTGTTATAGCCGATTGTGAAGACATAGATATCATTTTATCGCACACCTGCCCGAAAAAATATATTCCGACCGAGATGTTCCTCCCGATGGTTGATCAAAGCACAGTAGATAGCAGTACGGAAGAATGGCTCGACCGCATCGAGGATACTGTAAGTTATAAGGCTTGGTACTGTGGACATTGGCATACAGACAAGCGCATCGACAAGATGCACTTTCTTTACAAGACCTTTGAATGTCTTGATGATTAAAAGGACAGGAATATTTATGATTACAGGAGAACTACAATATGACCTATGTAATGTCAGATATCCACGGCGACCTTGACAGATTCCGTTCGGTTATGGATCAAATCAATCTCAAAGCCGATGACCACCTGTATGTACTCGGCGATGTTATCGACGGTTATCCTTACGGTTTGGATATCCTCTATGAACTCAGAGATATGCCGAATGCTACGGTATTACTCGGAAATCACGAAAAGATGTGCTATGATTCGATGGTGTCGGATAACGGTTCGAGGCTCTTATCAAATTGGATAAAGAACGGCGGGCAGGTAACAATGAACGCTCTCTTTAGAATGGAAACAACAGAAATAGAAGAAATTATGGATTTCATTCGAAAGATGCCTCTTACCGCAACAGTCACGGTAAATGACCGGGAATACCTGCTCCTGCACAGTTGTCCCCCGCATCTGTATAACGGCAAAACATTAACCAAAGAGAATGTTTGGGACTTTTCGCTATGGACAAGAGTAGAACCGGATGACATATTGCCTGACGGTCGAATCTTCATATTCGGACACACGCCAACCGAGTGTTATCAAGACAAAGTGCCTCTCTCAATTTATCACGGGAAAGGAAAAATCGGAATCGACTGCGGAAGCGGAAATCCACATGAAGCATGCAGGCTCGCTTGCCTTCGATTAGAGGATATGAAAGAGTATTACTCTGATTATTCTTAATATTAGAGGTGTTTTTATGGGCGTGAATTATTCGAAACTATGGATATTATTGATACAAAAGAACATAAGCAAGCCTCGGTTCAGGGAACTTGTTAAATTGTCCCCGGCTACCTTTACGAAGCTTAATAAAAATCAGACTGTATCGATGGAAATAATGGTGAGGATCTGTCAGGTTCTTCACTGTAACATCGGAGATGTTATGGATATAGAAAAGGTGTAGCAGCGATAAAAATAGGGCAAGGAGATGATTTGCTATAGGTACTTCATACACTATATATGCAGAAGTTCGTGTTCGGGATAAATGGTTTAGCATTAACCCATATGTTCGTAAAGTTAACGGCGAGGTGAAAATGATACCTCTCGACAGTTGGGGATCTTGTTTCTTTCAAACTTACAACGAGCTTGAAGGACAATGTTATATGCACGGACGACCGGATAATTTATCGGAAGAAATGAAAAAATTATTCCCCGAAGCGGATGAAGATACCGTTCCCTGGGGGAAGTCAACATACAAGCAGCATTACGGTCAGTATATGATTGTCGTAAACTTCGGAAAGGCAGTGGCAAGCCGACTGCTTCCGAACAGAGATACCCGCTATCAGGGCTATGTTTATAAGCCGACTATCGCAAGTTGGGAACTCCAAGAGATTGAGGGTATTTACAGTTTGCTGACCAAGGAAGAATTCGAAAAGATACCCGATAAGGATAAAGGAAAATACTGTTGGTATGAATGGAATGAGTGGGACGATTGGTATGAACACTATGTAACCATCGCAAGAAAAGTTCGGCATCAGCTTCATTATTTTTCCGAATACGCTTTTTGGGGACAAAATGATTTTAAGTATGACTATGATGAGCGTTACCCCGACGAGAGTGATGTCCGGTTGATAATTTATATGTCATAAACTCGAACTTGTTTTTTTGCTGTTGTAGAAACCGCCTTTTTCTGATATAATGGTGACAAGGAGATTTGATGAAAGATTTTTCTCAAAGAAGGTTGGAAATCCTTGTTTTTTTAATAATTAAAGTGGCATCATAATGAATGGAGAAGGAAAATGGATGACTTAAAAGGTTTTATAACATATAATGATGAAAACTATCAATTTTCATATTCAAAAGCAATTCTAAATCTTTATCCTCAAAAGCGCACCCCTGTATCTTTGGGAGAATTGTTTTCCCAATTTGAACGCGGACAAGAAATTAGAGATATAGAACTCAAAGGCAAAACCTCTCGCGGAAACAATGTCATTTTTGAAGTTTCTGAACAGTGCTCTGACGAAGATGGTTTTTTATCATTTAATGTATACTCCGTATATGAATTTGAGGCTCAACGCTTTCATCGAGTTGATGATACTGATAAAAAATATACATTAGTCGATAACCAAATTAGAGGTCTGAGATTTTGCGGTACTGATGTGGATTGCTTCTATCCGCCAGAATGGACATATACGCTTCCTGACTTAAACGATGATAATCTATGTGCTTTGGTTGGTGTCAAAAAAATCAAACCTGTTCCATTGGGTAATATTATATGGGATAATATTACACTTTCTTTTTCTCTTCAATACTCTGTGACGCAGTCCTTTGCAGCTATGCCGCTTAAGAGCAAAAGTATGCTCATCGTTGAATTTTCACAACCTGTGGAATTGGCATATGTCAAGGAAATATATTATGCGCTATGCCAACTATTTCAATATTTAATGAGGCGAAATAATATTGTCTTCGATAGTGTTGAGATATTTGATATTGACGAGAATTCTATGAGAAGAAATTTCGGGGAGTTCTATGATTTAAGAAGAAACGAAATGGCAGAAACACATAAGAAGGCTAAAAAACGTGTTATTTCTTATGATTATATTAAAGAGAGATTTTCTGAGTTATTAAAGCCGTTCCTTGAGGGGAAAATGTATATTGATAATATCCCCGATTGTTTAGATAAAGTAAATCTATATAGACCGGACAGAATGTTGTTCGATTTTGTTGCTTTTGAAAGAGAATATGCAAATTTGTATCCTGAAGATACAGTTAGGTCAAAAGAATACTGTGATGCCAAAGCCATTGCAGGAGAGGCATTAGATGAGGCAATGAAAGATAAATCCGGCAAGAAACTAAAGTATTTAAAATCATTTAAGAAACGAATACTTGCAGATGAAAATAGTTTGTCAGATAGATTACTATATACGATAAAGGACTGCAAGGATATTATGCATCCTTTTCTCAAGTATGAAATAGGGGCTAATTACAACATCTCGGAAGACGAAATTACACCTCTTAAAAATATAGCAACCAAAATGAATACTCTAAGAAATGATATGGCTCACGGAAATCTTGATATTCATATTGACCATGAGCACATTATAGGTTTTAACATTATAGAATATGTATTATATGCAATGAGGTTAAAACATATCGGAATTGCGAATAAAGATATACAGGGTGCAATTGTGCAGCTTATGGGAATTAACATATCATTAGATGCGAAAGAGTGAATTCGTTGTCTGAATTATAACACGCCATACTTCATTAAATACAAAAAACACATGGGCATCATAATGGTTCGCAACAGCCAAAGTCAAATTATCCGAACATTGTCATCAATGGTGACGCGTTCGGGTTTTTGATTTTTATAAGCAATTTAACAAATGCATAAATCCTAAATTCCCCTCAGAATTAACATATACCCTAAATTCCCCTCAGAATTAACATATACTTAGCCGAGAACCGCGAAAACAGGTACATTTTTTGAAAATTTTCAGAAAATGTACTTGACTTTTTTATTGATGTATGATATAATTGGGCTATACAAAACTGTAATTAAGGTGATTATATGGCTTTGGACAAGTCTGTTCTTGTTGAGCTTCCCGAGCATGGAATTGCATACAAAAAAGTATCCGGCAAAATATATGTATATTATGTGACCGCAACCTACCGTAACGAAAAAGGACAGCCTACCTGTGACCGTTCTTCTATCGGTCGGCTTGATGAAGAAACCGGCAAGCTCATTCCAAACCGCAACTACTACGAAATCTATTTAAAAAAGCCCGTTCCGCAGGCAAAGGGCATTTTCGATTACGGCGTATACGACGTTTTCGGCAAAATATGTGCAAAGCTCGGTGTCACGAAGCTGTTGAAGCGGTATTTCCCGGAGAACTGTTCCGAGATACTTACCGCTGCACAGTATATGTTGTCCGAAGGAAATGTAATGTACTACCTTGATGACTACACGGAAAGCCACTCTACACAGCTGAACGGAATTATGAGTGACGAGAGATGCGGCAAAATGTTTTCTGCAATCCGCCCCGAGGACATTATGCTGTTTTTCCGCGAGTGGATGAAGCAGAAAAAGCCGCACGAGTATGTTGCGTATGATGTGACAAGCATATCTTCGTACAGCAAAAACATGACGGAGCTTGAATGGGGTTACAATCGGGATAAAGAGAGGCTTCCGCAGCTTAATCTCGGTATGTATTTCGGTGAGGAATCAAAGCTCCCGTTGTATTACCGCACCTACCCGGGAAGCATATCCGACAAGGCACATTTGAAATATATGCTTGAGGATAATGAATTCATTAACGCAAAAAAGACAAGATTCGTTATGGACAGAGGCTTTTACAGCGCCGATAATCTCAGATACCTTGCCGACAACGGGTATCGCTTTGTAATCGCCTTGCCCGGGAGCTTAAAATACGTTTCCGAGATTATCGCAAAACACGGAGATGAAATCAAAAATCACTCCGCTTATCGCCTCGGACACGGACTTCCGTACGGAAAAAAGTTTGAAACAAACGCACTCGGCTTCCGTATGAATGTACATCTGTTCTACGATAATGAGAAAGCATTGAAAGAAATCGGTTCTCTTTACGAATTGATAGACTCTCTGGAAGATGACCTCAAAAATATGCAGGAGCCGCCGGGGTGGGTGCATTGGTTGGATTTGTTGTTCCAATACTTTTGTCATTGATTGCCGGCATAGGCTTCCTTATTGCCGATCTTATGTAAGCTTGAATGAAGCCCAATAAGCCTATTGCAATTTTTTGATGCCATATCGATATTTTTTAAAATCTTGTGTAAACCTCTGTGACGGTACAGAATAAAGTATCATTTCGGAGGTTTACAATATTTATGGACATAAAAATGTCCGTAAGATGTCCATAAAATGTCCATAAAATGTCCATAAGTGAAAAGCTTGTGTACGAATTACTCAGAGAGTGTGACAGCCTTACAAATGCGGAGCTTGCAACAAAAATCGGAAAAACCGAAAAAACCGTTTACCGTGCAATAAAATCGCTTAAAGAAAACGGATATATTGTGCGTATGGGCACTAATGTTTCGGGGTATTGGAAAGTAATAAAATAACTATATAACAAATTTATACAATAGCCGTTGCAATTACTTGCGGTGGCTTTTTTTAGATCGGAGGAATGTCATTGGCAGAAAAGATTAACAGAGAATTACGGGATTAGTGGGATGTAAAAAAGCGATGACCGGATAAAACAGTAAAGAGCTACGCTTTTGCATGCACGGTGGTGTGAGAGGACGGCTGCTCAACTAACGGGCAGCCTCCTGCTCGATTCCGTTCCTCATTTTTTTGTCCTGTCCCCTATGATGAACAATTAAACAGCAGAAGGTTTGTTGAAAAAGTGTTTGCCGTATATGATAATTCTTGGGGAGGTAAGGGTAGGCTGACGGGCGACATGGGTTCGAATCCCGTCAGCTATCACGCTTTTGATTCGGTTTTCTGTCTTTTGCTGTTGATTATAACAGCAGGGCATGATACAATAAAAAAGTATTTCTGCTTCAGACTGACAGAGGAATAAAAGGGGGCGGCATATTGTTTGTTTTAGAGCGAACATATGAAATTTCGGAGCTTGTACGTCACAATATGCACACGCATTCGGTATTTTCAAAGTGCGCGAAAAAGGAAATGACGTTAGAGGCTATGATACGGGCGGCGGAGCGGAGCGGAATTAAGACCCTTGCGGTCACCGATCACTCCGACCTCGGCGACGGCATAGACACAGCGGAAAATTTTTGCGAGTACAAAAGACGGCTGCAAGGCATTGAAACATCGGTTCGGGTTCTGATAGGCGCGGAGCTTTCCGCTTACGGCGTCGGACTTTGCGGTGAACCGTATGAGATTGATAAAATGCTGGATTTTGCGTCGTATTCGCATGTTCATTACCATCTCGGTTTTTGGGAGCAGCCCGAAGACAGAAGTCCGCGCGGATATGCCGAGCATGAGCTGCGCGTTCTCAACGCGCTTTTTGAAACAGACCGTGCAGACAATATCGCTCATCCGTTTTCGCCGCTTAAAATGAAATTTTTCAATGATGAACAAAAGGCTGCCACGCTCTCCGCAATTACCGACAATGAACTGGGCGATATTCTCGAAAAGGGAGAGCGCGCAGAGTGCAGCTGGGAATTACATACACCCACAGTCTTTACTTTTCCCGATTTTGCGTACAGATTTTTTCACATCGGCAAAGAAGCGGGCGTTCATTTCTGCGTCGGCACGGACGCGCATGAGCTTTCAGCCGTTGCGCCCGAAGGACTTGCCGAACGGCTTGAAAAGGTTCTTTTGAAATTATGAGTTTTTCCGAGGGTTGTTTCCGCGGAAAGAGACGGGCGCGGTTTCCCGACTTTCGGTTTTGTTGATTTTTAATTCGAAGAAGGAAAAGGTCGGCTCTTGCCGATTTTTTTTCGGAACGGGGAAGCGTTATAAAAAGCTGCCGTCTTTTTTATCGGGACGAAGAAATGAAAAAAAGATTTGTCGGACTTCTTGCGTTTTGTCCGCAGAGTTTTCGGAAGAACGGAAAAGGAATATAGACTTTTCGTTTTTTATATGGTAGAATAAGAAAAAGGAGGCAGAGACTATGAAAACGTTTATGAAAAAGATACTTTGTGTTTTTTTGAGTGTGGCTCTTGTTCTTCCGCTTGCGGCAGGGGCGGCTGCACAGGCAGCTTTTGCGGAGACGTCGGAGCACGGCACATCCGACGGCGAATCGGCGGCGTTTACGCAGGAGGATTTTCTTGTCACAAAGGGTAATAAAATATACAATAAAAAGGGCGAGGAGGTCGTGCTTCACGGCGTAAACCTCGGTTCATGGCTCATTCAGGAGGACTGGCTTTCGCCCTATGAGGAGGTGCAGGATCATTACGACATTCTCGAAACACTCATTGAGAGATTCGGCACCGAACGTGCGTATGAGCTGCTCAACACATATCAGGACAACTGGATAACCGAATATGACCTTGACGATATCGCCGCAAAGGGATTTAACTGCGTGCGCGTTCCGTTCTGGTACAGAAATTTTTATTCGGATGACAACGGAACGAAAATTCTCAACGAAAACGGCGAATGGGATTTCCGTTATCTCGATTGGATCGTTGAAAAGTGTGCGGAGCGCGGCATTTATGTGATTCTTGACATGCACGGCGCGCCCGGATTCCAGAGTGACGCCCCGCACAGCGGCAAGAGAGACAGCTGCCGTCTGTATGAGGATTCGGAGGAGGGTGAGTTTTTCCGCACTCTTGCCGACGAGCTGTGGACGGCGATCGCCGCGCGCTTTAACGGAAACCCGGCTGTCGCGATGTATGACCTTCTCAACGAGCCGTCATGTGACTGCGATTACGGAGAGGTTACGAGAAGAAAGAACAACACTGCGGAATATCAGCGCCTTTACAAAGCCGTCCGCGCTGTCGACGGTGAGCATATTATAACTCTTGAATGCATTTGGACAGCTTTTGCGCTTCCGCACAAAGAGCTTGTCGGATTTGAAAACGTCGTATATCAGGTGCATTTTTACCAAAAATCGGACTTCATTTTTGTGCTGTTTGTCCTGCTTACAAAGCTGTATCACTTCAACACTCCGCTTATGATGGGTGAGTTTTATCCCCTCGGCACCACCACATGGGCGAGCTGCTTTAAGGCGATGAAAAAGCTGAATTACAGCTGGATGCTGTGGACATACAAAGCGTCGGGACACGGCATGTGGGAATCCGATTGGGTTCTATGCGGCGCGAAGGACGGTTTTGAACGGGCGAAAATCAAGACCGATTCTTATGAGGAGATTGCGAGAAAATGGGGTGAGTGCCTCAACACGGATAAGGCTTTTCAGGACACGGGGCATTTTGAAAGAAATGTCGCTCAATACGTGAAATAAGCTGCGGCGAAATAAGCCGTGAAAAGCAATACCCGGCAGCAGCCCCGCAGAGGCATTTGCCCGCAGGGACAAATTACGGCAATTCCGAATCAAAAAACAACGGACGGTGTAATATGCTCAAATTTTTAAAAAAATTAGAAGAAAAACCGATTGATACGCTTGTGCTGCGATTGTTTACATCATGGTGCTTTACGGCGCTCGGATTTTTAATTGCTGCCGAAGATGTCTTTTCTTCAATAAAGGCGTTTTCGGGGTACAGTATTATTCATTTTGCGATAACGTTCGCGGTTGTATTCGGCATAATAACGCTTATAAGCGTGTTAAAAAAGAAATCGTACGACCGCAAGCTGCTGCCCGTGTCGTTTGCTCTCTATGCGTTCAGCGTTACAATGCAGAGTCAGGGCAATTTCTTTGTGGGCATGTGCTTTGCCGCAATGGCAATTATAATGCTGCTTTACTATTACAAAACCTCGGGGCTGCATCTCAAAAAACCGTTTACGACAAAAAAACGCAATATTTATATAATTACAACCGTTGCGGTGTTTGTTCTTGTCTGCGGCTCCGTAGGCGTATTCAGATATGTTGATTTTCTTGCGCCGAACTACGATTTCGGAATATTCTGTCAAATGTTCCACAATATGCGCGAGAGCTTTTCGCCCGTCACCACATGCGAGAGAGACAAGCTCCTGTCGCATTTTGCGGTGCATATGTCGCCGATATACTATCTGCTTTTGCCGTTTTATTTTGTTTTTCCGTCGCCCGTGACGCTTCAGATAGGGCAGACCGCCGTTCTCGCGTCCGCCGCCGCCCCCGTTTATCTTCTTTGCAGGCATTATAAACTGTCGGATATAAAGACGGCATGTGTCGTCGCCGTCACGCTTTTTCAGCCCGCGGTAATGAGCGGAACGTTTTACGATCTGCACGAAAACTGTTTTCTTTTTCCGCTGCTCCTGTGGGTGTTCTGGGCGTTTGAACGCGAGAAATACGCGCTTCTTGCCGTGTTTACGCTGCTCACGCTCTGTGTAAAAGAGGATGCGGCGATCTACATCGTGTTCTTTGCGATATTCGTTATTCTCAACCGAAAAAAATACCTCACGGGCGCGGCGATGACCGTCGTTGCGGTTGTGTGGTTTGTTGCCGTGACCGCATACCTTGCGAAGTACGGCGACGGCGTCATGACAAACCGCTACGGCAACTACCTTTCGGACGGGGGTACGCTTTTCGATGTCGTGAAAAATGTTCTCGTAAACCCCGCCTACGTTTTTACGCAGCTTTTCACCGATGATAAGGGCGAGTACGGTCCGAAGCTTCTGTTTTTCCTGCAAATGGGCGCACCTCTCGCATTCCTGCCCTTCGTGACAAAAAAAGTGTCGCGTTTGCTGCTTCTGCTGCCCGTCGTGCTTATTAACTTTATGACGGTATATCCGTATCAGTATCAGATTAATTTCCAGTATTCGTTCGGCTCGGCGGCGTTTTTGACATTTTTAATGATAATGAACCTTGCCGACCTCAAGCCGAACGCACAAAAGCTGTTTTCATGCATTGCGTTGATTTGCTCGGCGACGCTGTTTATAACGGTGGGTGTGTCGGCTGTCCGCAAATATGTCTCGCAGTATGTTAATTTCGGCGGAGACACTGTCGTTATGCGTGAGGCTCTTGCCGATATCCCGTCGGACAAATCCGTCTGTTCGTCCACTTATCTCATGCCGCACCTGTCAAAACGCAGCGTATTGTATGAGGTTTATTACCATGTTCCCGCCGACGGCGAGGTGCTTGATTATATCATTCTCGACAGCCGTTTTGACTGCTCGAAGGACATCGAAAAATATGAAAAGCTCGGTTATGCGGTTACACGCACCGTGACCGGCAGCGACGGAAACAAGCTTATAACATTTATGGAGCCGACCGAAAAAGCGGGCACGGTATCTGCTGCCGAAGCCGAAACTGCCGTGAATGACGGTTCGCAGAGCAGCGGTCATCCCGAAAACGGCGGATTGGCGAGCGCTCGTCAGGAGGGTGCGGATACCGATGCTTGATAAAATGCTCCGCGCGCTTATTCTTATCTCCGCAGGCGTAACGGTCGTGTGCCGCTATGCTGCGTTCAGAACGGCACAATCGCTCTCCGAACAGACGGTGAAGCTTCTGAACGGGCTGTCATACGTCGGCATTGCCGTACTTGTTGTCAGCGGTATAATTTTTGCAATTATTATTAAAAAATCCGAAAAGCATCTTAAAAACCCCGAAAAGGATGAAAACGGAAACGGAAACGGCGAAAACGGGTAACGCTCCCGTCTGCCGTTCCGCCTTGATGCATAGATGCATAAATGTGCGTCGGTGAAAATGCGTGAAGCATTACGCCCGTGCGGCATTTTTCCGCGAAAATGCGGCGCATATGCCGACAGAGGTTTTTTTGACTGTCATTTTTGAAATCCGTCCGTTTTTTAAGACTGTTTTCGCCTTTTCGGCGTACAATAAAAAAGAGTCGGGACAAACGGTAATAAAAAAACCGACGGAACATATTTTAATCGCATGCCGAAGCAAACGGCAGTGCAAAAATTTGCAAGGAGTGTGTCACAAAATGAAGAAACGGTTTGTAAAAATAATCAGCCTTGTTTTAGCGGTGTCGGTCATTTTCGGCTCGGCTGCGGTCATGTCCTTTGCCGCCATCGACGGATATGTTTTAAGTGTTGCGGATGCCCGCAAGGTGCTCCGCGATGCGGTGGGACTTGAAAAGCTCTCCGATGCCGACAGAAAAATCGCCGATATGGATTTTGATTCCGTTATTTCGGTTGCCGATGCGCGCACCGTGCTGCGCCTTGCCGTGCAGCTTGACATCATCGACGGCAAAACATACGAAAACGAATATGAAATGCTCTCCGGCGGTCAGTACACCGCCACGCTGTCTTACACCGCCCTCAATGAGGAGGGTGTTCCCAAAACTTATACCTTCAAGCTTGCCGTTACTCCCTATTCGTTCAAAATGGACGTAGGCAACATGATGTCGATGCTTGAAAAGGATTTCGGCGGTTCCGACGCGGGACTTGACAAGATGTTTGAAATGTTCAAAATTTCCGCTGTCCTGTTTACTGGCGGAAAAATAAGTCTTATTGATGAAGAAAACAAGCAGTCGCTTACTGTCAGCGAAAAAGAGGTCGGCGGAGATTTTTCCGAGGTGAAAAGCATTATAAAGGAAGTTATCCCCGATCTTCATCCGAGCCTTTCGGCTGCCTCCTCGAAAAAAAGCGCAGTGCTTGACGGCAGGGAGTGTACGGTATATGTATTTGACTGTACGGCGGAAAACGGCGTGCAGTATACCTCAAACGTGTATATGAACGGCAAAAAGCTCCTGAAAATAGAGTCCGTCGGCAGTAACGGCGAGCTTATCGGCTCGGTTGTGTTTGATTCGCTCTCACGCGTTGTCAACGTTTCCGACACGAACATTAAGTCATACGACGATATTCCCGTGACGGATATCGGCGGTCTGTTCGGCTGATAAAAAACGGCAGCTTTATAACTGCCCTACGTGCCGCCTCGGCGCATTCGATTTACAAAAAGAGAGCATCCGACCGATTCCTTCGGGAACCGTAATCGGATGCTTTTTCCTGTTTGCAGAAAAAACAACCCCCGAAACAGGCGCTGCGGAAACAAAGCTGCGCCGCGCGCCGAAAAACCGGCGAGCCTTATACGAAAACCGAATCGAATGGTGTTGACTTCTGAGAGAGCATCCGACCGATTCCTTCGGGAACCGTAATCGGATGCTTTTTCCTGTTT
>OLHA01000408.1_pt1 | contig 25135 bp, 21 predicted proteins | sample 1605961 | NCBI WGS metagenome assembly OLHA01 (sample SAMN03283288) | human gut metagenome | biome: human-associated habitat; material: feces | host: Homo sapiens | place: Peru | collected 2012
ATGTGAATAGCGATAATAATAGTTTTAAAATTTTAACTAAAACTGTTTTTGCAATTTGAGCAAGTTTTTTGCCAATTGTCTGACTAAACTTTCTTTGAATTTTTTTTCCACCTTTTTTGGCGATTTTATAACTTGTAGTTTTTACTTTACGACCAATTTTATCATTTATATACTCAGTCCCAGTTCCATCACTACTCATCATCTTATTTAATTCTCTGGATACTTTTGTAACATTTTTTCTGGTCTTTGAAATTTTATTTCCTGTCTTTCCTATAACGGTAAATGTTTTAGATACCTTGCCTTGATTATCATTAAATTTAAAAGTTTTTTGTGTAGCTTTTGAAACGGAAGTTTTTAATTTACTGAATCTAGAAATAGACTCAGCCTTGCCTTCTTTTTCATCTCCAGAAGTATTAGCCTCCACATCTTCATTATTGACATTAGTTTTTATCCTACTAGTTGTTTCATTTTGAGAATTAATCTCATTTGAATTATTGACATTAGTTTTCATTCTACTAGTTGTTTCATCTTGATCATTTATCTTACTTGAATCTTCATTTTCTTGTATTCCTTCAGAAGTTTGTAATTGTGAATTGCTTTCTTCTTTTTTTCGATTTTCCTCTTCTTGAAATTTAAGCCTTCGTTCTTCTTTAACATCAGATATTTTTCTGGCAGATTTATCTACTAAATCAAATGTTTTAGATGATGCAGAAGAAGAAACAATTGATAATCTATCAATCGACTTCTTCGTATCTCTCTCTGCATTATTATTCATATTACCTCGCTTGTACTATATTATCAGTATTATTTACTTGATATATTAATCGATTTTATCTAATTCATTTTATAAAAAAATTATCAACATTAAACTAATTTGCAAAATAATATGCATTCTCGCAAAAAGAAACTATAGCGCAGGTTGTAAGCTCTGGGTCCATCATATAACTTTCGGTTAAAGTAATTCCAAATCTTTCGGGTTTTAATCTGTCGAAAATTATTCTATTTCCAAACATATTTGTCAAAGCCTTATAACCAAAAGAATACCTGCATCCTACATGCTTTCTCTTTCCGTTATTTTTTAGACAAAGCAAATTATCCATATTTGTTTGAAGTATATCGACATAGTTTTCGATTATATTTATTCCGATTGCATTATAAAAATAATAATCTTTATAATCCGAATTGTCGTATAACATTTTCAAAAAATTTGCGAATTTATTTCCTAAACTCACAACCGTAAAACCAATCGTATCTTCTTTTTCTTCAAAAAAATCAACTATAGAATTATAAGGTTCTTTAGGCATTCTCTCTAAAGGAATTTCAATAATTTTGTCGGTTAATTTATTGTCTTCGGCGTCAAATATAAAAAGTTTATCGTTTTCTGTAAATGTTTTATAAAATCCGTAAATCATTACAACTTCCATTAAATTATTTTCTATAATATTATTTTTCATTTCCTCATATTTCGGCTCTACTTTATTTTTAATCATTTCGTTATATTTTTCCATATCCTGATTTTTTGTGGAATATCCGAAACCCGCTCTGAATAGTCTAATTTTATTTATCATATCGAAAGCTTCTTTTTCGGTTTTCTTATTAAAATCAAAAACTTTGCTTCCATAAAACGGAGGCTTATTTATAGAATGTAAATGATTATTATGATTTATTTGCATTTTTACTCCTTTTATAACAAGGGTTTTAAGTCCCTTGTTTCATATTATTTATTGCGATTATTTAAATCTCTATCTTTTATTATTTCTTTAATCGCTATTATGTCGTCAAATCCGTCTTTGCAATAAAATATTTTAGCCATTCCTCCATAAGCTTCTTTGCAATCTTTTTCTACAAATTCTCTTGTCAAAGCGGCGCCTCCAAGCAAAATTGGAATTTTTAATCCTTTTTCTTTTATATAAATTAAATTCTCTTTCATTACTTCGGTAGATTTTACAAGCAAGCCCGACATTCCTATACAATCCGCATTATTTTCAAAATAGGATTCTAAAAATTTTTCTATCGGAACTTTTGTCCCAATATTAACCGTTTCAAATCCGTTATTTTTAATTATAATTTCAACCAAATTTTTTCCAACATCATGAACATCTCCCGCAACCGTTCCCAAAATTATTTTAGCGGTTTTTTCTTGTTTTGTTTTCGTCAAATACTCCGATAAAAAATCAACGCTCTTTTTCATTACTTCCGCAGAACCTAAAACAAAAGGAAGTTGAATAGTTCCTTCTCCAAATTTTACTCCTATATCGTCCATTGTAGGAAGCAAAATTTCGTCAATTATAGCTTGAGCAAATTTTTTCTCTCCGCCGAATATATCGCTATTTGTTTTAGCTTCGTTTAAGAGATTTTGCATATCCTTCCATTCCCCGTCAAGCATAGCGTCTTTTATAGCTTCTCTTATTGGCTTTTTTATATTTACATTTATATCTTTAATTTCTTTTTTGTCTGAAAAATGATTTATATAATTTATAAGAGGCTCTTTTGTATTTTTTTTATTATATATAAGTTCTCTTGCAAGTTCTATTTCTTTATCCGATATTTTTGAAAGAGGAAGAATTTGAGCGACATTTATTATTGCCATTGTAAGTCCATGATTTATAGCCTCGTATAAAAAAACTGAATTTAATATTTTTCTTGCCTCTTCTTTTAATCCGAAAGATATATTTGAAACTCCCAAACTTATTGAAGCTTCGGGATATTTTTTTGATAATTCTTTTATCGCATTTAAAGTTTCCATTCCCGCGTTAAAACTATTTTCATCTCCGCTTGCTAATGTAAAAGTCAAAGGGTCAAATATAATATCATGCGGATAAATTTTGTGAATATTAACCGCTCTGTTATACATTCTGTCGCACATGGAAATTTTATCTTTATAAGTTAATGCCATAGCTTTTTCGTCTATTGTAAGAAGCATAATAGCCGCTCCAAATCTTTTTGCCAATTTGCATATAGCGTCAAATTTTTCTTCTCCCTGTTCCATATTCGCCGAATTTATAATCGGTTTTCCGCCATAAACTTTTAAAGCCTCTTCTATAACATTAGGTTTTATAGCGTCAATAACCAAAGGCAGAGATATTTGTTTAACATAAGCGGAAAGTATTTTTTTTATATCTTCAATTTCATCTCGCCCAGCCCAAGCGGCGTTAATATCTATAGCATGGCTTCCCGCTTTAACTTGCTTTATTCCAATATCAAGCATTCCATCCATATCGCCTGCAATCATAAGCTCTCTAAAAACTTTACTTCCAGTAGCGTTGCTTCTCTCTCCAATCATTAAAGGCGCGGGTTCTTGTTTTATGCTTACTATATTGAATAAACTTGAAATATAAGGACGCGGTTTTTCTAATTTAGGTTTTTTAGGTTTAAAATTTTTCGCTATTTCGGATAAAGCTTTTATATGTTCGGGAGTAGTTCCGCAGCAACCTCCAATAAATGCAAGTCCGTCCAAATTAAAAAACTCGCTGTTAATTTCGGCAAACTCTTCAGGCTGCATGCTATAATATGCTTTACCGCCTCTATTTTGAGGAAGTCCAGCATTGCTATGAATCGACACGGGCAAATAAGATATTTCCGTTAATTTTTTAATATGTCTCATTGCCATATCGGGTCCTGTTCCGCAATTCATCCCGATTGAAAATATATTTAAATTCGACAAAACTGTATAAGCCGTTTCAATATCCGTTCCCAAAAGCATAGCGCCTTCTTTTTCTATCGTAACCGAAACCATTATTGGAATATTTTCGTCAATATCGTTGCATGCTAAAATTCCCGCTTTAAGTTGTAAAATATCTTGAGCCGTTTCAAGCAAAATAATATCGACTCCGCCGTCTATTAATCCTTTTATCGCCTGCGAATAACCTTTATAAAGTTCGTCAAAACTTATCTGTCCTAAACTTGGAAGTCTTATTCCAGGTCCTAAGCTTCCCGCTGCAAAAATATCTCTGTTTGAATTTGTTTTTTCTTTAAACTCTTTTATAGCTTCTTTCGATATGATTGCAGATTTTTTTGATATTTCATAAGCCATTTCTGAAATATCGTATTCGCTCAAAACCGAAGGAATAGCGCCAAAACTATTTGTTTTTATTATATTAGCTCCCGCATTCAAATAATCAATATGCACTTCTTTCATTATATGCGGAGCGTTTATATTTAAGATTTCATTGCATCCTTGAATATTATTTCCGTTTATAATCCATTCTTCTTTTTTGATTTCTTTTTTTTGAAGTTCCGTTCCCGTAGCGCCGTCAATTATTAAATATTGATTTTCAATTAATTCTTTTAATCTTTCTTTTATTTTAATAAATTTATTCATATTTATTCTTAATAATCGTCTTCATCCTCTTCATAATCGTAATATTTTCTTTCAGCGCCTAATTTTATAAGAGCTTCTTTGGTTTCCTCATCTTTAGCATAATATAAAACTCCGTATCCGTCATCGTCCGGTGCATTTATATCCATTTTCAAATCATTAACCAAATAATCTAAAACTGAAATATTTCCATATAAAGCCGCCATGTGAAGTCCGTTCGCTCCTTGAGGATTTTTCCAATTAACGAAATCGGGATATTTTTGAATAAGCGCTTTTATTATATCGACTGTTCCAAACGCGCATGCATAAGCGAAAGCGTTCCATCCGTCTTCGTCTCTATGCAATAAAACCGATTCATCGTTAATATTATCAAGTAAATATTGAACTATTCCCATATCTCTGTAGTATACGGCATACGATAAAGGATTAACTCCATCTATAGTATAATAATCCTCCGTAAATTTGTTATATTCTTCTTCTCCGTCATTATCGAATTCGGCTTCGATTTGCGAGTTGTCAGATTCTATTATTTCCGCCACTCTTTGAAGGCTTCCAAATCCGATAGCTTCAAATATATTATAGTTTTCGTCATATTTGCCTTCTTCTCTTCCGCCCAAAGTAAGATAGAAAGAATTATTCGTTTTTTCTACATATCTGCCTTGAATTTTTACGACATTCGTATATTTTTTATGATATATATTATTCGGATTGCCTTTGACATAAGCGTTGTAAATATTTTCTTCTTCAACCGTTTCGTTTTCTTTTTTACAATAAATAATCGTAAATAAAATTAAAGTTAAAAATAAAAAATTTAATAATATTCTCTTCATTAGAAATAAAACCTTAAAATAAATTTAAATATCATTATACTATATTTTTTATATTTTTCAAATTATTATTTTATAAAAATTTATTTAATTTCATAACTTAACATAATTTACAAAACTTTAATAATTTGATATAATTAATTTTATATTTTTAATTGATAGAGTTTTTTATGGCTAAAAAAGAAATTAAAACTGATTTTTGGGTATATTCTTTACTGCAAAGCGCGAATATTGACGCTACCGCTCAAGGCTCGAATATTAAAGAAGTTGACGAAGCTTTGAAAAGCGCAAGCAAGAAAGGAACGGGCGAAAGCGGATTTCCAGATTTTACTGCAAAAGTGAAAGATTTTTTAATCGTTATAGAAGATAAATCCGATTTAAGTAAGCATTGTAAATTGGATTCTAATTCTTGCATAGATTTGGATAATATTAAAAGCATTACAGATTATGCGGTTAATGGCGCTATTCATTATGCAAAACATTTAGCGAAAAATACAAGCTTCAAAAAAATTATTGCGATTGGCGTTAGCGGAGATGAAAAGCATCATAAAATTAGCCCGTATTTTATTAACGAAAGAGGAATACTCGATAAAAAATTAAACGATTTAGAAACATTTACTTTACTAAACGAAGATAATATAGAAAGTTATTATTCTCAAGAAATATTAAATATTACTCCGAAAGAAGAAACGACAGACGAAGAAGTTAAACAAGACGCGGAATATTTGCATGAATGTTTACGAAATTATGGAGCTATAAAAGACGCCGATAAACCTTTAATAGTTTCGGGAATACTTTTAGCTTTAGACGAAATGAAAGAAAATAAATTAAATATCGATTATCTAAACAATGATGGAGCTACTACGGACGGGCAAAAATTATGGGAGCTTATAGAAAAGAATTTAAAAAGAGCGAGATTAAGTCCCGAAACTAAAAGAGATAAAGTATTGTCTCAATTTTCGGTTATTAAAGATACTAAAAAGATTAACGAATTATGCGAAATTTCGGATAAAAACGGAATAAAAATTAATTCTACGCCTTTGAGATATTATGCGGAATTTGTAAAAAATAAAATATACGACAATATTAAAAGTATAAAAAATTCTGAAGATTATTTGGGAAGATTCTATTCGGAGTTTATGCGTTTTAGCGGAGGAGACGCTCAAAGTTTGGGAATAGTTTTGACGCCTAGACATATAACGGATTTATTTTGCGAATTAGCCGATTTAAAACCAAACGATATTATTTTAGACCCTTGTTGCGGAACGGGAGGATTTTTAGTATCGGCTATGAATAATATGATTTCAAAGACAAACGATATAATGCAAAAAAATAATATTAGACAAAATCAACTTTTCGGATTTGAATTGCAGCCTTTTATGTTTGCAGTTGCCACTACAAATATGGTATTGAGAGGAGATGGCAAAAGCAATTTAAATAACGAAGACTTTTTAAAACAAAATCCAAAACAATTACAAACCGATTGCGAGGCTACCGTAGGATTTATGAATCCTCCTTATTCTCAAGGAAAAGTGGATAAAAATTTAACCGAAATATCTTTTACGGAACATTTATGCAATTCTATATTAAAAGGCGGAAAGGTTATCGTAATTATACCGCAAAGCGCGGTTACGGGAAAAACTAAAGAAGAAAAAGCGATTAAAGAAAGCATTTTAAAAAAGCATACTTTAGAAGGCGTGATAACATTAAACAAAAATACTTTTTATAGAGTCGGAACAAATCCTTGTATAGCGATTTTTACGGCAGGCATTCCGCATGATTATAAAAATAAAATTTGTAAATTTATTAATTTTGAAGATGACGGTTTTGAAGTTCAAAAGCATAAAGGATTGATAAAAACTATTCATGAAAAAGATAGAAAAGAACATTTATTAAAAGTATGGCGAGGCGAAACCGAAGCGGAAACTAAATTTTGCGTAAAAACGACTATAGAAGCGGAAGACGAATGGCTGCATAGTTTTTATTATTTTAATGACGAAATTCCTAAAGAAGAAGATTTTGAAAAAACTATGTCTGATTATCTAACTTTTGAATTTAATATGATAACGCATGGAAAAGAGTATTTTTTTGAAGAAAAAGATAAAATAAATATAATAAATAAAGATTTAAAATTATCTTCTTTAGAATGGAAAGAATTTAAAATTAGTAATTTCTTTGAAGTATCTGGAACTATAACTACTCATCCAACTAAATTAAAACCGAATGGAAAAACTCCAAGAATAACTTGCGCATCGACTAACAACGGATTAGATGCAACTTATGATAACGAGCCTACAGAAAAAGGTAAAATCCTAACCGTAGATAGCGCTACAATAGGATATGTCGCCTATCAAGAAAATGATTTTATCGCAACCGACCATGTGGAAAAAATTATGTTTAAAAACGGTAAAAGTATGAATAGATATTTAGGATTATTTATAAAACAATGCATAGATAATTCAGTTTTATCAAAATACGGATACGGATATAAATTTTCTCAAAATAGAATAAAAAAGCAAATTATAAAACTTCCTGTAAATTCTAAAGGACAGCCTAATTGGGAATTTATGGAAAATTTTATGCGTAAAATCGAATATAAAAAATTAAATATTTATTTAGATTATATTAAAAATAAAACCGCCACAAATTAATATGACGGTTTTTTAAGAAGTTTATTTATTGATTATTTTAAAACTATATCTTTAGCAAACCATTTTTGAGATATTTCAGAGGCTTTTCCATCCGCTTTCATTTCATCCAATATTTTATCGACTTCAGCCAAAAGTTTAGCGTCAGTTTTTCTAAATCCGATTCCGTAAAACTCTTCGGTTAAAGGACTGTTTTCAACGACTACAAAATCGACTTTTTCTTCCGAGATATAATATTGAGCTGCGACTTCGTCAATTATAACGGCGTCTATTCTTTTAGCTCTCAAATCCAAAAAAGCGTTTACATTTACATCGTATTTTCTAATTTCTTTTGCCTCTTTGCTTATCGAGTCTGAAGATAAAGCTTCGTCATTGCTTCCAACTTGAACGCCTAAAATTTTTCCCGCCAAATCTTCTTTTGAATTAATATCGTTTCTATCTTTAGGTTTAACTATAATTAGTCTGTTATTTAAATAAGGTTTTGAAAAATTAATTTGTTCTTTTCTTGATTCGTTAATTGTAACTCCATTCCAAAGAACATCAATATCGCCTTTATTCAAACTTAATATTGAGCTTGACCAATCTATAGGTTTAATTTCAAGTGCAACTCCCATACGAGATGCAACCTCTTTTGCCAAATCGATATCAAAGCCTACGATTTCGCCCGAATTATCTCTAAATCCCATTGGAGCGAAAGTGTCGTCCAAACCCAAAACAAGCTTTTTAGCGTCTTTAACTTTCTGAAGAGAATTATCGACAGAAGATTTTTTTTCAGAACAGCCTATAAATATAATCATTGATATAATGATAGATAAAATAATTTTTACAGATTTCATTTTTTAATCCTTTAAAATAAAATTTATTACTATATATTGTATTACTATTTAGGAAAATGTCAAGGCTTTTATAATAAATTTAAAAAGAAATTTAAATCTTCTTTATTAGTTATTTTAATATTATTTGAAGAACATTCCACAATCCCAACTTTTCCCGCGTAAGCGCTGTAAATTTCCGCGTCGTCTGTAACTATTTTTTTTCCTAATCTTTTTTTATAATTAAAATCGTTTATATATCTTTCCATTGCAACCATATAAATTCTATAACCAAACGCTTGAGGAGTAGCCGCTCTATAAATAAAATTTCTGTCTATAGTTTCTATAATATTTTTTTTTGAATCTACTTTTTTTATTGTATCCGTTATTTTAGAAGCCAAAATTGCAGCGTTCTTTTCTAAAACCTCTTTATACAATTCTTTAATTTCATTTTTTGAAACTATCGGACGAACTCCGTCATGAATAAAAACGATATCGGTTTTAATATTATTATCTTTTATAAATCTCATTGCATTATAAACCGAAAAAACTCTTTCCTTTCCGCCATTGACATAATAAATATTTTTACTATTTAATATATTTTTATTGATTTCTTTTTTTATATTGTTAAAATCTTTTTTTGAACTTACGATTATAATATTATTAAATTTAAATTTTAGCATAGCTTCCAAAGTATAAATAAATAAAGGCTTATTATTTACTTTTATAAATTGTTTTTTTATTTTTCCTGCGAATCTTTTTGATTTTCCCGCTATAAGCAATATTAAAGTAGTTTTAATCATTATCATTTTTCCTTTTATGTTTTTTCTTTTTTCTTTCTTCTCTTAATTTTAATCTTTTTTCTCTTCGCTCTTTAAGTTTTTCTCTATTTTTTAATTTTTTCTCTTCTTTTTCTCTCTTTCTATCTTCAATATATTTTTTATACTCTTCTTCAATTATTTCTCTATTTTTCTTTATAGCTTCAAGTTGTTTTTTAATTTCTTCTTTTTTTAACGCTCTTTCTTTTTCTTTATTTTGTCTTCTCTCTTCTCGCTCTTTAATTCTTTGAGCTTTCTCTTCTTCTCGCCTCATAAATTTTTCAAGTTTTGCAGAATCGTCAATATTTTTTAATTTATGATTATTTTTTTGAATATAAATTTTTCTTTTGCCTATATTTTTAGGAAAAAGCGCCGCTCCTATTCTATCTGAAAAAAGTTTTGCCCTTAAAATAAAAGTATTTTGAGTCTTCATATTTATAACAGAACGCCAAGGAGTTTTAAGAATTATTATAAAAGTTATTATTCCCGACATTGTATTTGAAAATAAATTTCCATAAAATACAGACCAATATTGCAAATGGCTTGATGTCATCAATATAAATATATATCTTAAAAACCATATTCTTAAAATGCTTATAAAGAGCGGCACTCTCGTTCTTCCAAGTCCAATTAAAGCTCCTTGAACTACCATAGTGACGCCAAAACCTATTATTGATAATGCATAAATTGGAAGCGCTCCGTTAGCGATTGCCAAATCTTCAGTGTCTCTCGTAAATAAAACAGTCATATATTTTGATAACGGAAGAATTATAGCGATTAAAATAATTGAAGTTATTATACTCATTATTATTCCCATATAACATGACTTTTTCGCTTTATCCGAATATTGCGCTCCTATATTCATACTTACCATAGTGGTAACCGCGGAACCGAAAGCAGCTGGCATATTAAAACAAACCGCAGTTATATTATTCGCTATTCCGTTTCCGTTTAGGACAATTTGCCCATATTTTTCAACTTCGCTATTGATTAAGAAAAATCCGAAATTGCTTAAAAATGTAGTAAGCATTGAAGGAATTCCAATAACCATAAGTTGTTTAAGAATTGAAATATCAAATTTAAATCCTTTTAAGGTTAATTTGTCTTCGCTTTCTTTAATAAATAAATCATAATACATCCAAACGCTTATTAAAGAGTAAGTTGAAAAAGATGCCAAAACGCTTCCGACAATTTTTAATTGCAAAAAATAAACATAAATAAAATTAAATATTATTTTAAATATTAACAATAAAAGCATTCTTATAAAAGTCGCTTCTGGTTTACCGCTCGCATTTTTTAAGCCGTTATAAATTGCAGCCATAAAAGTCATAGGCATAACGAAACTATATAAAGATAAATATTGAAAAACGCTTTCTTTAACTCCTTCTTGCAAATTCATTGAAACTAAAATACTTACAATATATAAAGTCGGTCCCATAGCGATTCCGAAAAGAACTCCCGAAACTACTATTTGAGTTGAAACTTTTTTAGCGTTTTTGAAATCTCCAAGTCCGTTATACTGTCCGACTATCGCCATAGCCGCAACGCCCAAACCTTGAGATAATGCCGTCATCATATTTATAATTGGCTCGGCAAAATTTATACTGCTTGCTATTAATCTTCCCGCGACATTATTTAAAAAAAGTCCGTCCATAAGAGGAACCATAGATTGAACCAAACCCATCATTAAAGTCGGGATTGATAACATAATTAAAGTGTTTGTAATAGAGCCATGAAGTATTAAGTCTCGTCTCGCTTCGGTAGTCTGACTTTGCAAAAATTTAATCATTTTGAATTTTCCGTTATTTAAAATAATTTAGACATTATATAATAATTATTAAAATAAATATATATTCTTTAAGAAAAATTATAAAATTTTATTATCAACTTCTTATATTTCCAACGCTTGGGTCATGTATATCCTCTTCGGGAAGCAAATATATATTAGTTCTATCGTTATAATTATTTTCATCTTCAAGCGGAGTATAATAATAAAATTCTTCCTCATCGTTAGTTTCATTATTATTATATATTCTTCTGCTTCCGCTTCTTATATGGTCTATAGGACATTGAGTAGTTAAATCAATATTTCCTCCAACCGTAAGAGGATTAGTATTTATGCAAGTATGATTTCTTGGAAGTCCCGATTCCTGACATATTTCTATTATAAATACATCGTCTGGAACTTTCCAATTAAATTCTCTTCTATCCGAAGGAGTTATTGCATTTAAATATTGAAAAGTCGCTAAAGCCGTAGTCGCTCCGCCCGTAACATTATTTGGTAAAACATCGTTTCTATCGCTTCCTATCCAAGTTATAGTCGCTATCTCGTCATTATAAGCTGCAAACCAATTATCCCTATGCTCGCTCGTTGTTCCCGTTTTTGCTGAAAATGAAGGATAATGAAAATTATAAGCGTTTGCGCTTCTGTAAGCCGTTCCGCCCGAAGATATTACTTTTTGTAAAGTTGTATTCAAAAAATAATAAGAAGATGAAGAAGTTCCGCTTATTTTATGAGGAGTTCTATCCGCCAAAGCCGTAACGCTCAATTCTCTTCCGTTCATATCCAATATTTTATTTACTATATAAGGTTCGTATTTAGAGCCGTAATTTGCCAAAGCGCCGTAAGCCGAAGCCAAATCAAGCGGACTCATTTCCATTGTGCCTAATCCAATCGACAAAGCGTTTGGTATATATGCGTTTTCTCCAAAAAATTCTTTTGAATGTTCTATAAAATAAGACAAGCCTATATCGTTTAATAATTTTACCGCTATAGTATTTATCGATTTTACAAGCGCCGTTTCTAAAGTCATTTCGCCTCTATATCTTCTGTCAAAATTTCTTGGAGAATATGCGGGCTTTCCCGTTCCTTGAGGATATATGTAATTAGTGTCAGTCATAGTTGAAAAAGGTTGCGCTCCGCCTTCAAAAGCGTATAAATATATAAAAGGTTTTATAACGCTTCCAATTTGTCTTTTAGATTGAACCGCTCTATTAAATTGATTTTGTAAAGTATAACCGTCTCCTCCAATCATTGTGAGAATTCCGCCGTCTTTAGGATTAATCGAAACCAAAGCTCCTTGATAACTTCTATTTGAAGTTGCAGCTTGAAGTCCTCTTATTTTTTCTTTCATTACAGAATCGGCAACTCTATAATATCTTTCGTTTACTGTCGTATATATTCTTAAACCCGATAAGGCAAGTTCGTCTTTATTAAAATAATTTAAAAGTTCCTGTCTCACATATTCATTAACATAAGGCGTTCTATTTACCGTCATTTTCCATTGAGAGCCTTTTACTCTTTTATTTATATTCGTATATTCTTTATCAAATAATTCCAATTCTCCTTTCATAGCGTTTTTATCGATAATATTATTTTTTACAAGCCTTGATAAAATCTGTTCTACTTTTCTTCTGCTGTTATCGGGATTATTAACTATAGAATAATAACTTGGATTTGGAAGCATTCCTATCAATATAGCGTATTCCAATAATCTGCATTGCCTTAAAGGTTTTTGAAAATAATAATTTGCAGCGGCTTCAAATCCGTAATTTCCGTCTCCTAAATAAACCGTGTTAAAATACATAGCTAAAATTTCTTTTTTCGTATATTTATCTTCAATCTCTCTTGCTGCAAACATTTCAAATAATTTTCTTTCTATAGTTTTTTCGCTTTTTGTAAATAATAATTTTGCAAGCTGTTGAGTGAGAGTAGAACCGCCGCCGACTATTCTTCTCGATATAATAGTTTTTATTCCTAAATAAGCCGAACGAAAATAATTAATTCCATGATGCGAATAAAATTGTTGGTCTTCCATTAAAAGTAAAGTTTGTTCCAAAAGCGGATTAATATCATCGACATTAACGACTTCGTAAGAAGGAGGCATATACTCGCCTATCAATATATTATTTCTATCGTAAATTTTAGTCGGAGGAGAATCGCCAAAAGGATTGAGCGGATTAAAATATCTTATTCTTTTTTCATTTCCTCTAATTACTATTATATTATAATATTCTTCAAGCATAGCCATACTTTGAATTCTTCTGCCAAGCCAATCTTTATAAATGCCGCCTACAAAAAATGTAAGTCCCATTCCTATTATTAGAATTATAAGAAAAATTATAATAATAATACTAGTTATAAATTTTTTAATTTTAGATTTTTTATTAATTTTACCGTTTTTTTTATTCACGCAAATACCGTATTAACATAATTATTTTAATATATGATACTATTATATAGATAACATTGCAAGTGAAATTATGCAATAATTAAAAATATTTTTCGTTATTAACTGTTGACAAAAAAATAAGATAATGTATAATATTAATATATTTAATTGATAATTAAAAGATTAAATAATTATTAATTAAATTTTGGAGTTGTAGCTCAGTTTGGTTAGAGCGCCTGCCTGTCACGCAGGAGGTCGCGGGTTCGAGCCCCGTTAACTCCGATTATTATTTTATTGTAGATAGGAGATAATTAATGCCTAATATAAAATCAGCATCTAAAAGATTAAGACAAAATTCGGTTAGGAATTTATATAACAGACAAATAAAAAGTTTTTTAAACACTCAAAGAAAAAAAGTTATTAAATCAATAGAAGCTAACGATAAAAATGCAAGTTTGGAAGAATATAAAAAATATGCAAGCGCTTTAGATAAAGCTGCAAGAAAATCTATTATTCATTCAAACAGAGCGGGAATTAAAAAATCGGATATGATGAAAAAAATTAACGCTATAAAATAAGCAATTCTTTAAGTGTATGTGTTGACAGTAAAAGCTCTGTATGTTTCTGAGGCATATAGGGCTTTTACGCCTTAATTAAAGATTGAAATTTTATTTTTAATAAAATATAATTCAAAATAAAAATTAGGAGTTTTTATGCTACCAGTAAACGATTTAAGAAAAGGAGACGCTATAATTTTAGACGGAGAAACCTATTTAGTAATGGATGCCCATTTTCATAGAGCGCAACAGAGAAAGGCAAATGTTAGAACTAAATTAAAAAATATGATAAAAGGCAATATTATTGAAAAAACTTTTTCGTCTACCGAAAGCGTGGAAGAAGCGGATATTTCCTACAGAAAAGCTCAATATCTATACGAAGAAGGAAATAGTTATATATTCATGATTTTAGATAATTACGAGCAAGTTCATGTTGATGCGGAAGTATTGGGAGATAATAAATACTATCTTTTGGATAATAGCGAAGTTGATTTGCAATATATTAACGATGAAGTTACAGCCGTTCGTTTTCCTATTCATGTTATTTTAGGAGTAACTTACACAGAGCCAGGATTTAAAGGCGATACTACAGGCTCTACTTTAAAACCTGCAAAACTTGAAACGGGAATGGAAGTTAATGTTCCATTATTTATAAATATTGGCGATAAAATAAAAGTTGACACGAGAGACGATAGTTATGTTGAGCGCGTAAATAAATAATGCTTTATATAATATTTATAATATTAGGTTTATTTATTTTTATATCAATATTTTTTTTGCAATTTAATTTATTAATATATTTTGCGATAATATTATTCGCTCTTCATATAATATTTACAAAATCGATATTTAAAACCTTGAAAAAATTATTATATTTGTTTCCATATTTTTTAGCGATTTTTATAATTCAATCTTTGAATGCGAGAGGAGAATATTATAAAATATTTGGATTTTACATTGATAAAACGGGAGCGGATTTTACGATTATTTATTTTGTCAGAATTGCAGCAATTCTTTATTTTATTTCAATTTTCTTTATTATTATAAAAAAATTAAAAATTCCAAAAGGCGATTTTTTTGACGAATTAATAAGAATAAATATTTTTATGAATATAGTTAAAAAATCTTTCTTTTTTGAATTTAATAAAATAAAAGATAAAGACAAAACTTTTAGAGAAAAATTAAATTTAATAAATAAATTAATTGAAAATGTTTATAAAGATTCTTTTAAATTTTATCCTTACGATAGGTTTGTTGGTAGGTATAGAAAATTAATTGAATAAACTATTTGAAAATAATAAGAAGATTATAACATGTTTAATAAAAAATGTCAATAGAAAAACTAATTTATTTATGATAAAAAATTAAAATTTTACTTAAATTATTTTATTTATTATTCTAACAGTTTAATTATATTTCTATGATTTCTCTGTCTCGCATAAAATAAAGCGTTATTTCCATGCTTATTTACTATCGATTTATCGGCATCCGAATTTAATAATAAAGCCACAACTTTTGTATGTCCTTCCATAGCCGCCAAAATTAAAGCGGTATTTCCAACATCGTCTTGAATATTAATATCAATATTTTTTTCTAATATTTTTTCAACAATATCGTCATCTCCGAAAATTGAAGCGTCTAAAAGAGTTTCTTCGTCTTGATTTAATGCATAAATTGAATTCGTCTTAAAAATAAATAAAGAAAGAATTATAAAAACATATAATAAAAACTTCATGAATTTTCTCCCATATAATATTTAATTTATAATAAATATCGTAAAAAATAAAACGATTCTTAAAATATTTTTTAATACTTTAGGAATCGTTTTTAATTTGGAGGTTATGGGGATCGAACCCACGACCTACTGCTTGCAAAACAGCCGCTCTCCCAAACTGAGCTAAACCCCCGAAGCTATAAAAGAATCTGTGTGGGTCTGGGAGGAATTGAACCACCGACCTTTCGATTATCAGTCGAACGCTCTAAACCATCTGAGCTACAGACCCTTTTATTTAATTTTTTATAAGGTATAATATAACATATTTTAAAAAAAATAGCAAGCGTATTAAAAGTAAAAAATGCCTTAAAATAGGCTTAAAAAACAAGGAAAATAATGTTTTATATAATTCCCGTATTTATACTTATGCCTTTAATATTGATGGGTTTAATGATTTTTCTTCCGTTTATTATAGGAAAAAGAATTCCGCCGTCTTTTACAAAAGAAAAAACTAAAATTATTAATATTTCTAAAGACGAATTATACAAACTTTTAACGAATTATGAGAATTATCCTTTATGGATAAAATATTTATATCAAGTAAAAATTGAAAAAACGGACAGCGGAAAATTAAAAATAATGCAAACTTATAAAAACAGAAAAGTCTATCAAGAATTAATTGAAGTTCGCCGAATAGAAAATAATAAAATATCCGAATTATCTATAGTAAAAGTGGAAGTTGAAGGAACTACTTTATGGACTTATATACTTGAAGATATAGGAGATAATAAAACTAAAATGACTATAAAAGAAACTATGTATATTTATCACCCATATTTAAGATTTATGTTAAAATATATACTTAAAGACGAAAACGCTAAAGGCGAATTTTTTAGAAATATAAAAAGATTTATTAAGAAAAATAAGAGAGGATAATTAATGCTAAAATTTGAACCTATAACATTAGAAAAACAAGAATTATATCATAAATATTTTTCAATTACTCCAACTCAATCTGCGGATTATACATTTATAAATTTATTTGGGCTTAAAGATATTTATATGCTTGAATGGGCTTTTACAAAAGAGCTTGTTTGGATAAGACAATGTTCGCCTTACACTCTTTATTGGGCGCCCGTTGGCGATTGGTTTAATCATGATTTTGGAAAAGAAAAAGATTTATGCGATATGATAGGAGAGAAAGAAAGCATAATAAGAATTCCAAAAGAGCTTGCGACATATTGGGAAAATAAAATAAATATAAAAATAAAAGAAAATAGAGACGAATGGGAATATTTATACGATTATAATGAATTAATGAATTTGAGCGGAAGAAAATTCCATAATAAAAAAAATCTTTATAATCAATTTATTAAAAATAATTTTGAATACAAACCTATAGACAGAAGCATGGTTAAAGAAATATTTGAATTTGAAAATAAATGGGAAGAGGATGAAATGAAAAAAAGTTTTTTAGAGATTCAATCAAACGAATACAATAAAAGCGAAGACTACGAAACTTTTGACGGATATAAATTATTAATGCATGAGATAAGAGCGGAAGCGGATATTATTATGATAAAAACTCTTTTCGATTATTGGAATGAAATAAATAATATAGTTGGCGGAACGATTTATATAGACGGCAAAGTAGTAGCCTATAGCATTGGAGATTTGAGTTTAAGAGATACTTTAGTAGTTCATTCGGAAAGAGGAGATAGAGATTATAAAGGAAGCTATCAGGCTATAAATAAATTATTTTTAGAAAACAATAAAGACGAAAGATTTAAATTCGTAAATAGAGAGCAGGATGTCGGCGATATTGGACTTAGAAAAGCTAAATTATCTTATAATCCGATTGGATATATAGAAAAATATAACGGATTTTGTTTAAAAAATAATTAAATAAATTATATTAATTTTAAAATATATTTTATTTATAAGATTTTTCTAATATTAATAATATATCTTCATCGCTAAAATTATGCGGGTCATTTTCGTATAATCCGCTTGTAAATTTAGAGTTTTGCGCTATCTCGGGCAAATCTTCTCTTTTTACTCCATAATCCGAAAGTTTAATATCGTCTACTTTGCAAGCTTTTTGAAGTTCAATTAAAGCGTCAACAAAATCCATAGGTTTTGAAGCGTCTTTTTTACCCAAAGCTTTTGCCATATTTATCATTTTTTCATCGCAATCATGAGATTCTGCAAGTAAAGTATAATAGGCTTTACTTATTGCAATTAATCCCGCTCCATGCGCAAGTTTAGGATAATATGCGCTTAAGCTATGCTCTATTGAATGTTCGGCTGTGCAATCGGAAATACTTTGCACTATTCCCGATAGAGTGCTTGCCATAGCTACATTTTCTCTCGCTTCGTTATCGTTTCCATTTTCAACGGCTTTCGCTAAACTTTTACCTATAAGTTCCATTGATTTTAAAGCTAATAAATCGCTCATTTCATTTGCAGGTTTGCCAATATATCCTTCGGAGCTATGAAATAAAGCATCAAATCCTTGATAAGCGGTTAATTTTGGCGGAATAGTCTTCATAAGTTCGGGGTCGACTATTGATAAATAAGGAAATGTTTTATAATGTCCGAAACCTACTTTTTCCTTTCCGTTTGTTATAACAAGCCATGGATTTACTTCTGTTCCCGTTCCCGCCGTAGTCGCTATTGCTATAATTGGAAGCGGTTCGTTTAGGACGGTTTTCTTTTTTCCTGTTCCTCTCGATACATAATCCCAATAATCGCCTTCGTTTGTAGACATAATAGCTATTGATTTTGCAGAGTCTATACTGCTTCCGCCTCCGATTCCTATAATAAAATCGCATTTCTCTTTTTTAACTATATTAGAGGCTTCCATTACATGTTCTTTTATAGGATTTGGAATTATTTTATCAAATAAAACATAAGATATATTTGCTTTATTAAGTTGTTCTTCAAGCATTTTTAAATAACCTAATTCTTTTATAATTGCTTCGGTTACTATCAAAGCTTTTTTGCCAGGAAATTTTTGTTTATGCAAATTATTTAAACTTCCTCTGCCAAATATGAGTTTGCTTGGCATATAAAAATTAAAATTCATTTTCATCTCCTTAAAATTAAATTAAAAAAATTAACAATTAAAATTTGAAAAAATTATAATTTACTTAATGATTTGTTGCAAGCAATTAGATTTGTAATTTTATAATGATAAAGCTCATAGAGTTAGGCGTATCTTTTGTAAAAGCATGTAAATTTATTATCACTTTATTAAAGTTTTTTTATTTCGTCTATAGTTAAACCTATTATTTCGCTTATAAGGTTAATATTAATTTTTTTAGATTTTATTAATTTTGCCATTGAGGTTTATTTGTCAATTATACATTTTATGAATTTCTACTCTTTATTTATAAGATAATCAAATATAACATTCAAATCTTTTTTGGAAAGTTTAATATTTGAAAACATATCCGCTCTGTTTTTAAAAGTTTTTATCAAGCCCGACATTCTTCTATATTCTTCAATATTTTTATGATTGCCCGACATTAAAATATTTGGAACTTCCATATTGTCAATTTTTTCAGGTCTAGTATATTGACTATATTCTAAAAGCCCCTCCGAGTTTTCTTCAAAAGTATCGTTATAAACAGATTCTTTATTATTCAAAGTGTCTTTATATCTTGCGATTGCATCTATAAGTAAAAGCGCGGGAATTTCTCCTCCGCTTAAAACATAATCTCCAACGCTTATAGTTTCGTCAGCATATTTTTTTTCAACTCTATAATCTATTCCTTCATAATGTCCGAGTATCATAGTTATATGTTTTTTTTTTAGAAAACTCTTTTATTTTTTTTTGATTCAAAACTTTTCCCGAAGGCGAAAAAATTATAGTATAGCCTTTATTATTATTTTCAAAATATTTTTTAAATATATTATAAGTCATAATCATACCAGGTCCGCCGCCGTAAGGATAATCATCGCATCTTTTATAATTGCCTTCTCCAAAATCCCGCATATTAACTATATTCAAATTTATTTTTTTATTTTTTATGGCGTTATTTATAATTCCAATCGAAATTGGGCTTTCGTAAAAAGTAGGAAATAAAGTAAGAATATCTATAAGCATTAATTTACCTAAAATATATTTATTTTTTATTATATAGCAATAATAAAGAAAATAAAATATAATAAATTAATCTATAATAATTTTTATTAAGGAGAAAATCTTATTAATAATAATGTAACTTCCAATCCTCTATATTACGAGAAAATCCATAAACTTCTTTTAAAATATGCAACCCCAAGCATTATTTCGCTTTTGGTAGCGTCTCTTTATAATATAGTAGACCAAATTTTTATCGGAAGAGGAATAGGAATTAACGGAAACGCCGCTACAAATGTGGCTTTTCCTCTAACGACTATATGCGTATCTATTTCTTTATTTTTAGGTTTGGGCGGAGCTTCAATTTATAGCATTTCTTTAGGACAAGGAAATAAGAAAAAAGCCGCGGATATGATAGGAAATACAATAGTTCTTTCAATTGCATTCAGTTTGATATTTTCAATAGTAGTTAGAGTTTTCGTTAAAAAATTTATGATTATGTTCGGTGCGACTCAAGAAGTTTTGCAATACGCTATAGATTATACGAGCATAACTTCGATTGGTTTTATTCCTTTCGTATTTTCTACGGTTATGAGCCATATAATAAGAGCGGATGGAAGTCCAAAATATTCTATGTTTTCTGTATTAATTGGAGCTGCGGTTAATATAATATTAGACCCGATTTTTATATTTAAATTTAATATGGGAATATCGGGAGCGGCGCTTGCCACTATAATAGGACAATTTATTTCATTTTTTATAACTTTAAGATATGTTTTTAAATTTAAGAATATTACTTTTAATAGATATAGTTTTAATTTATATTCGGAAAATGTTTTAAAAATATTTTCGCTTGGAGCTTCGGGCGGAATAAATCAATTTTCTATGATGATTGTTCAAATAACTATGAATAATGTATTAAGTTATTATGGAGCGCTTTCAATATACGGAGGCAATATTCCTTTGGCGGTTTCGGGAATAATAGCAAAAATAAATATGCTTATAATGGCTTTTATAATAGGAAGCGGACAAGGAAGTCAACCGATAATAGGATTTAATTACGGAGCTAAAAATTACGACAGAGTAATAGAAACCTATAAATTGACTGTTAGCATAACTACAATAGTAGCTTTAATATCTTTTTTAATATTTCAAATATTTCCACGCCAAGTTGTTTCAATATTTGGAGACGGAAGCGAATTATATTTTCAATTTGCAGAAAGATATATGAGAGTTTATATGGCTCTTATGATAGTTAATGGAATTCAGCCCGTATCGGGGACTTTTTTTACATCGATAGGCAAGGCATTTAAAGGAGCTTTCATAGCTATGACGAGACAATTATTATTTTTACTTCCGCTTATTATAATACTTCCAAGAATATTTGGAATTGACGGAATAATGTATGCAGGACCAATAGCGGACGGAATCGCTTTAATCGTCACAATAATTTTTGTAAGTTTAGAAATAAAGAAAATTAAAAAATTAAAATCCGCTTAAAAATTTATTATAACTATTTTCAAATAATTAAAAATATAAAAATTGATAAAGAAAGAATTATTATAATTATTTTTTATTTTATATTATTAAATTTTATATTATCAAATTACATAGTAAAAGATTCGCCCAAATAAACCTTACGAGCAAGCGGGTTGTTTACAATATCTTCGGGAGTTCCTTGAACTAATATTTTTCCGTTTCCCATTATATAAGCTCTGTCGGTTATTCTTAAAGTTTCTCTAACATTATGGTCCGTTATCAAAATTCCCAAACCTTTAGCTTTTAATGACGCTATAATATTTTGTATATCAATAACGGCTATCGGGTCGACTCCTGCAAAAGGTTCGTCAAGCAAAATAAATTTAGGATTTACGGTTAATGCTCTTGCTATTTCGCATCTTCGTCTTTCTCCTCCCGAGAGAGTATAGCCTTTTTGTTTTCTAACATGATTTATATTAAATTCCGATAAAAGTTGGTCGGCAATATACATTCTGTCTTTTGGGGTTAATGTTTTATTATATTCCAAAATTGCAAGTAAATTATCTTCAACCGAAAGTTTTCTAAAAATAGACGCTTCTTGAGGCAAATATCCTATTCCAAGTTGCGCTCTTTTATACATATGCAAACCTGTTAATTCAATATCGTTCAAAAAAACTTGTCCTTTAGTCGCCGTAACAAAACCTACCGTAATATAAAAACTTGTCGTCTTTCCCGCTCCATTCGGTCCTAAAAGTCCGACAACCTCGCCTTGTTTAACGCCGTAAGAAATATCTTCTATAATTTTTCTCTTTCCATAAAATTTAGTAAGACTAACTGCTCGTATTTCTGAAGGATGTTCTTTATCATTATTAAAAAAGTTTTTAGCCCTTTCAGAAACTTCATTACGATTAGATTTATTATTGATATTATTATCATTATTATTATTTTTATCTTTTTTTTTGAAAAACATAAACTATATTCCGATTTCAAATCTATGAAATAAATAAATTAATTAGAAATATTATAACTTAAAATAAAAAAAATGATAGTTTAAATAAATCAAATACTTGTTTTTATCGCTACAAAATATAATTTAAATAACGATATAATTACAAAATTTATTTAATAATAAGTCAAATTAATATCTTGACAAATAGAATATTATAATTATAATTTTAAAAATATTTAATAAACGGATTAAAAAATATGTCTAAAAAAATAGCTATTGTAGTTTGGAGTAAAACGGGAAATACCAAACTTATGGCTGATAGCGTAAAAAAAGGCGTTGAAGAAGCGGGATTTGATGCGGATATTTTCAAAGCGTATAATTTTAATTTTGAAATAGTTAAGAATTATGATAAAATAGCGCTCGGATGTCCAGCTATGGGTTCGGAAACTTTAGAGGATACGGAATTTTTGCCTATGTATAAAAATATTAAACCTTATTTGAAAGATAAAAAAGTATTTTTCTTCGGTTCTTATAGTTGGGGAGATGGAAAATGGATGCAAGATTGGGAAGAAGACGCTATTAAAAACGGAATAAAATTATTTAGAAAATCTATAATAGCCAAAGAAAAACCAAATAAAGAAATACTTGATGCATGTTTTCAAGCGGGCATAGATTTAGCTAACGCTTTATAAATTTAAATATTGGAGATTTTTATGGATAAAAAAATTATTATAACTATAAGCAGAGAATTTGGAAGCGGCGGAAGATATATTGGCGAAACCGTTGCAAATAAATTAAATATACCTTTTTACGATAAAGCTATAATTGAAATGGCTTCGGAAAAAACGGGATTTTCGCCCGATTATATAAAAGAAAACGAACAGAAATTAACGGGAACGCCATTATTTAATTTTGCAGTTTCGGGTTCTTATGCGGGAAATATGGTATTCGGAAATGGAGAATCTTTGCAAGATACTATGTTTTTTGCTCAAAGCAATGTTATTAAAGAAGTAGCTTCAAAACATTCATGCGTTATAGTCGGAAGATGCGCAAATCATGTTTTGGAAAAATTTGACGATTGCATAAATATTTTTATATATTCCAACATTGAAAGCAAAATAAAAAGAGCGGTTGAAGAATATAAATTAGACAGTAATAATATTGAAAAAATACTTAAAGAAAGAGATAAATTGAGAGAAAAACATTATAACTATTATACGGGAAAAGTTTGGGGAGATGCAAGAAATTATCATGCATGTTTTAATAGCGATTTTATAGGCATAGATAATGTAGTCGATATAATAGAAAAAATGGCAATTAATAGATAATATATAAAATTAATATAAGATAAATTAATGAAAAAAAATATTCCATTTTCACCTCCAGATATAACCGAAAGCGAAATAAACGCGGTAGTTAAAGTATTAAAATCGGGTTGGATTACAAGCGGAGAGGTTAATAAAGAATTTGAAGAAGAATTATCAAAATATATTGAAGTAAAAAAAGTAAAATTGCTTTCAAGCGCGACTTCTTCAATGGAACTTGCATTAAAAATATTCGGCATTGGCGAAGGAGACGAGGTTATAGTTCCCACTTATACTTACGCGTCAACTTCAAATGTGGCGATTCATCTTGGAGCTAAAGTCGTTTTTATAGACGCTAATAAAAATAACGATTTTAATATAGATTTAAAAAAATTAGAAAATGCTATAACAGAAAAAACAAAAGCTATTATATCGGTAGACATAGGCGGAATTCCTTGCGATTATGATAATATTAAAAATATTTTAGAAAATAAAAAGCATTTATTTAAACCTTCTCAAAATAAATATCAAAAAGAATTAAAAAGAATTTTATTTTTATCTGACGCCGCTCATTCTATAGGAGCGATTTATAAAGATAAAAGAGTAGGAAGTCAAGCTGATTTTACTTCGTTTTCATTTCATGCTGTAAAAAATATAACGACTGCGGAAGGCGGAGCTTTAGCATTTAACGATATTGGAAATATAAAAGCGGATGAAATATATAAAGAAATTTCTATTTGGGCATTAAACGGACAAAATAAAAGCGCTTTAGATAAAGAAAAAGGCGGCAAAAATTCTTGGAAATATAATATAGAATGCATAGGCTATAAATGTAATTTGAGCGATTTGCATGCAGCTGTTGGTTTATCGCAATTAAGAAGATATAATAAAATGCTTGAAAACAGAAAAAAAATTGCATGCATTTATAACGATATATTAAGCAAAAACGAAAAAATAATTCTACCAAAATTAAAAAACGAAAGCATAGAATCTTCTTATCATTTATATATGATTAGAATAAAAGATTTTGAAGAAAAAGACAGAGATTTATTTATTGAAAAAATGTTTGAGATTGGAATAATATTAAATGTTCATTATTTGCCTTTGCCGTTTCAAAAAGCTTATATTGATTTAGGTTACAATATTAAAAATTACGATAACGCTTATAATCTTTATAAGAATGAGATTACATTGCCTTTATATAGTTCTTTAAATGAAGAGGATGCAAAATATATTGCAAATAATATAATTGAATATTTGAATAAAGCGAATATTGAAAAATAATTAAAATATAATAAAATGTAATAATTAATTTATATTATTAAGAGGTAATTATGTATAAAAAAATATTTATTTTAATTTTGTTTTTATTAATAACTTCATGTAAAAATAAAAATGAAGCGTCTGAAAATAGCGATATAGAATTAGCTACAAATATAGATAAAATTCA
>OLHA01000409.1_pt1 | contig 25134 bp, 20 predicted proteins | sample 1605961 | NCBI WGS metagenome assembly OLHA01 (sample SAMN03283288) | human gut metagenome | biome: human-associated habitat; material: feces | host: Homo sapiens | place: Peru | collected 2012
GCTGCAAGAAAAGAGATTGCTCTGGTATCACAGAATGTATTTTTATTTGCAGATACAATTTTTTCTAATATTACTTATGGTATGGATGATGTGTCTATAGAAGTCGTGATAGATGCATGTAAAGCTGCGTGTATTCACGATTATATTATTACCTTACCGGATGGATATCAAACTTTTATTGGAGAGAATGGAGTAAATTTGTCGGGCGGACAAAGGCAAAGATTAACTATTGCTAGAGCATTTCTAAAATCATCTTCTATCTTATTATTAGACGAACCAACATCCGCTTTAGATGTAAAAACGGAAGAAGCGATAAATAGAATAATAGAAACAAGAAAGAACAATCAAACAGTGATCATCATTGCTCATAGATTGTCAACTATACGTAATGCAGATGATATTATTGTTTTACATAAAGGTAAAGTCGCTGAAAGAGGATGTCATTTTGAATTATTAGGTAAAGAAGGTTTATATTCAAAATTGTACAATAACGAATGTGAAACAGGAATAGAATAAAATTATTAGTATATAGGAGTAGTGCTAATGACACAGAAAAATGTTTTTTGGAAGTTTTTAGGTTTATTAGAAAACAGATTAATGATATATATTGTATCTATAATAATGATGACAACCTTTTATGCTGTATTTGAAGTTACAGGTTCGCTTTTTGTAAAATCTATATTTGATATTGCAGAAAAAGGAAATTATGAAGATGTAAGTGTAACTATGGGATTCTACTTATTGATAGGAATAGTTGCAGTATGTATTGCTTCAATGTTTATGTATATTTACAATAATGAAGCAAAAAAAGGTTCTATAGAAATAAAGAAGAAGGTATTTTCTAAAACATTAAATTTTCCAATGGAATTCTATGATACACATCATAGTGGTGAATTGCTATCACGTTTAATTTATGATACAGATAAAGCAAGTGAAATATATTCATCCAGACTAAGGAGAGTGTTGGCTCCTATAATTTCCGTTTTGGTATATATAATAATAATGTTTATAATCAATCCGGCAATGACATTAGTTCTTGTTCTTTTGAATATTTTACTTTTTTTACTTAATACATTAATATCTAAACCAATGAAAAAAGTAGGAAAAGAGTCCGCAGAAAAAAGTGCAATAATGACAGAAAAATTGTCTAATATGTTGACCGGTATAGAGGTAAATAAAATGTACGATTTTATGCATCATAACCGGAAGAAATATGAACTAGCTAATAAAGAATATTGTTATGTACAGAGGAAAAGAATATACTTAGTTAGTATTTTAGAATCTCTTAATGTTGCTTTTGATATGTTGTGTGCATTACTTTTTTTAGTTATAGGTATTTATTTTTTACAACATCAATTAGTTTCTTTGGGAGATATTGCAGCAGTATATACTATATATGCTGCACTTAGTTTACAATTTTTGCAATTAGGTAAATATTATCCTGAATTGATGAATTGTATATCTTTTGCAGAGAGAATATTTTCTTTTCTGGATGAGAAAGAAGAATGTACTGAAATGGTAAATGACATACAAATTAATAGCACTTATGAATCTAGTGCAATTAATATTGATAATTTATCTTTTCAATATAATGTAGCTACACCCGTTTTAAATCAAGTAACAATAACAATACCTAAAAATAAGAATGTGGCATTAATAGGAAGATCGGGATGTGGTAAAAGTACAATAGCAAAACTTCTATTAGGTTTTTATCCAATTTCTTCTGGTGATATTAAATTTTTTGGAAAATCTATTAAAGAGCTTGGATTAGAAAATGTAAGAGCATTGATAGCATATGTTCCTCAAGAAGCATATTTGTTTGAAACAAATATTATCGAGAATATACGATATGGTAAACCGGATGCAACAGATGCAGAAATTATAAATGCAGCAAAATTAGCTAATGCTCATGATTTTATTATGAAGCAAGCCGATAAATATCAAACCATGATAATTGGCAACGGACACAATTTGTCTGGAGGAGAAAAACAAAGAATAGCAATGGCTAGAGCCATAATAAAAAATTCACCAATTATAATTTTAGATGAAGCAACTTCTGCACTGGACAATGAATCAGAATTTCTTATACAAGATACAATTACAAAATTGAAAAAAACAAAAACTATTATTACGATTGCACATAAACAAGCAACCATAGATTTTGCAGATATCGTAATTGAATTATAACAATTGGATTCCCCCTAAAATTTTTTTTAATGGGAGATGAGAATATCTCTCCCGCCCCAACCTTGCCAAAGGCGGGGCGGGGAAGGTGTCCGGTAAAGAAAAGCCCAGCCGTGTATATATCTAAAATCAAAACCGTATGAAGACGCCGGCACTTGATTTATAAAGGCAGCCGCCATAGGCGGCAAACCTTTATAAATCTTAGTACCGCTGCGTCGGAGTCCGAGCGGAAGCGGGTTTTGATTTTAGATATACACACGGCTGGGCGTGCTTTAGGGGAGCAACTTCCTACAACATTACCCCCGACTTCTCCTTACTTCTCTCAATCATATGATTCAGCTTCTCAAATGGTTTCTGTAAGAACAATCCGATAATCAGCGAAACAACTATATATATTGAAAGAAATGCGAGATTCTTAATGTAATCATATCTGTACATTCCTGCTATGCATTCTCTTAATGCATCCATTGAATATGGGAAGAGCAGGAACCGGTATATTATCTGGTATGCGTTAGGAAGTACTTCTATAGGGAATGTACCGCCTGAGCCGGCAACCTGTATAACTAGCAGGACAATTCCAAGTGCTTCACCAATATTTCCAAATGCAACAGTAAGGCTGTACATAAAGAAGGTGAATACGAAGCTTGAGAATGCACATGCAACCCAGTAAAGGAATGGGTGGTAACACTGGATTCCTATGTAGAAAAGATTTCCAAGTGTTATAAGCAGTGCCTGAAGCTGTCCTACTGCAAAGAAGATAAAATATCTTCCAAAGAACTTTTCATATCTCTTTGCATCTGCTGGAATATCTGGAGCAGGGTGCACAGGTGTGTGCATAATAGCAACAAGTATAAGGCCACCAAACCACAGTGCAAGTATTGTGTAGAATGGTGAAGCACTTGTTCCATAGCTTTTAACAGCATATACCTGCTCGGTTGTTATATTTACAGGTGCAGAGAGAAAATCTCCCAAAGTATTAGCATCTGCATTTAACATCTCTGATAATAAACCATATGTATCCTGTTCAGTGATTGTGTTTAATGTATTAATTGCGTTATCAAGCTTTGTCTCAAGGTCACTGAGAAGCTCTTTAGTCTGAGTGAGTGAGCCTGATGTAAGCTTGATTGCAGCAGACAGGTCTGCAACGTCCATGTTCATGTCAGAATAAAGCTCTGTTAATGAACTCATAATGCGCTGAATCTGTGCCATCTGGCTTGAGAGTGCAGATGACAATTCATTTAAAGATTCAGCGGAATTACCATTTACAAGAGCCTGTAAGGTTATTAACTGCTGCTGCTGTAACTGTAATTGTGTATAAACTTGCGGTGCAGCACTGTTTGAACTGCTGCTTATTGATGATGTAAGGTCAGTAATTGCGAGCATTGAGTTAAGAATTACATCGTATGTTGAAAGTGTAGTCCTTGCTGATGTAAGTCTGTTAATAACTGCATCCATAAGAGAACCGGTTTCTTTATCTGCATCTTTGATAACTGAGTCGCCAGTACCGGCAATCGTAGATACGATTGTATCTATAAATGTCTGGTTTACCTGCTGCTGAACTGCTGTTTTAGCCTTGTCTGTTATCTTAGGTGCAATAGCGTTTGCTTTCTGGTTACAGTAATATTTTAACTGAGGATGTTCCATGGAATCACTTAAGAAGCTTATAAGATTCTTGGAAAAATTCTCTGGAACAATGAGGGCTGCATAATACTCACCGCTGTATACGCCTTCGATTGCTTCATCTGATGAAGCAACAAACTGCCAGCCGATAGTGTTATTGGTTTTAAGTGCGTCAATTATGGTGTCACCGACGTTAAGCTCCGTTCCTTCAAGAGAAGTACCTTTGTCTACAGATACAACGGCAACTTTAATCCTGCTAGTGGAAGCCTGTCCATATGGATCCCAGTTTGACAGGATATTAAACCATGAATACAATGCAGGAATAACGGTAAGACCGATAATTACACATAGTGCAATTACATTTGTTTTTATATGGCGAAGGTCAGCCCGTATAATCTTAAATATATTTTTCATAACTGTACCTCACTTAAAAATGCTTTGATACTGTCTGTAAGAGAAGTATCAGCCTGTTTTTCCTTAATCTCAATATTGAGCTCATTGAGCTTTCTTGCGAGCTTGTCATCAATATAATCAATAACTATAAGATAAGCACAGAATATAAAAAGTGAGATTACCCAAAGAAGCAGATAAACAACCTTAGCTGTATCCATGGTAAACATAAGCACCATGAATACTAAAGGAATTATCATCATACATCTTAAGCAGACCTTTTTCTTGTGCTGGTTCTTAGCGTGCATATTTTCTGCAAATGCTGTGATTTCCGCAATAACAACATCTATATTAAAATCATCATTTTGCATAAATTCATTTCTCCTTTACATAAAATGTGTTTCTTTCATACGGCGTTCAAAGAACTCGCGTACTTCAAGAAGTGACTTTCTGATACCAAGTCCCAGAATAAGGGAAATAACAGCATAAGCGCATAATTTCACAAGAAATACAGCGTAATCACACTGATATAATCCACTTATCGCCTCTCTCATGGCATTGATTGCATAAGGGAATGGGAAGTAAAGGTATACATTCTGGAAGAATTCAGGAAGAAGTTCTATTGGATATGTTCCGCCTGAACCGGCAATCTGTAACACAATCATAACTACAGCAATAGCTTTTCCCAAATCACCAAATGTAAGAACAAGTGTATATATAAATAATGTAAATACAAAGCTTGTTATAGCGGCTGCAAGCCACAGCATGAATGGGTGAGTACAGTCGATTTTTAAAATGTACAAATCACCAAGAACTACTACAAGAGCCTGAAGCTGTCCCATTGCAAGGAACAGGAGCGCGCGGCCCATATATTTCTGGTGCTCTGTGGCATCCTTGAATTCATCATCCTCGTAGTCAACCTTTACTTTCATAAGGGCAACTAAAACAATTCCTCCAACCCAGAGGGCAAGTGTTGTATAGAAAGGTGTAACACTTGTTCCATAGTTAGTCTGCATATAGACGTAAATTTCTTCTACCTGTACAGGCTCTGACAGGAATGACGCTATTGACTGTGCATCTGAGTTGATGAAATCCATTATCAGTTTATATGTAGAAGATGAACTTATATCTCCTACTGAACCGGATATGGTATCAAGTCTTTTATTGAGAGAATCAAGTAATGTTTTTGTGCTTTCTAAAGTTGTATTAATATTAACAGATATATCACTCACACCAAGGAGCATCTGTGATATTCCATTAATACTGTCTCCGGCACTGCTTATATTAGCTGCAAGGCTGTTTACGGCATTCTTAATGGAAGCCTTAAGAAGGTTAACATTAGTCCTTATTACAGTCTGCATAATTACCTGACTCTTCTGAATCTCTGTGCGGCACTGTTCAACAACAGATTTGATTAACTGATATCTTGCCTGAAGAGTTTCAGGTGAGTTAGTAAGAATATCTGCACACTGCTGAACAAGGTTGTATGCAATATTCTCCATAGCATTAACAGAGGCAAGAGCTGACTTTAGAGCGGTGATAACTGCCGGATCAATGCCGTCTACTTTGCTGAGAGAATCAATCGCATCTTCAAGTGCCTTATTCTGGTTTATAAGTTCCTTTAACTGTTCGTTGGCTTTACTAAGCTCAACGCCAGCCTGTCCGACATCAGTTATTGAAAGCTGTACAGCTTTATCAAGAGAATCAAGCGCGCTGTCAGCTAATTCATTCATAGCTTTAAGCTGTGAATCAATCTGGTTTGCAATATCATCTGTGACATTATCAAGAGATTTATTGGCAATATCGGCAACATCAGTTGTTCCGGTAAGAACATCTTTAATCTGTGGAAGAACCTCCTGAAGCTTTGCAAGATTATCTGCCAGGTCTGAATTACTCTTAATAAACATGTCAATCATGGTATCGTAAGAATTAATATTGGCTGATACACTCTGTAAATCCTTAACTGTCTTTTCAATAATAGAAGGATCATTTTCAGCTATTTCGTTAAGTCCCTTCATTATTGTCTGTACGCACACATCAATGAATTCGGAATTGATAGTGTTCTGAAGCGTGCTTTTTCCTGTATCCGTAATCTTGGAAGCAACAGCATTTTTCTTGGAATTCTCATAGTATGTAACTGTTGGTGGATTAAGACCATTGTCAAGGAAGTCATACAGGCTTCGTGAAAAGTCGTCTCCGATTACGATAACGGCATAGTACTTCCCGGCATTCAGTTTATTCATGGCTTCATCTTTAGTTTCCGGAAAACGCCAGCCTAATTTATCATTAGAATGAAGCTGTTCAACAATCTGTGCTCCCATGTTGATAGTGGAATCATCAGATTCAGAGTAGCCTTCATCTTCAGAAACAATAGCAATCTGAACGGACGCAGTGTTTGCGTAAGGATCCCAGTTGGAATATATGTTAAACCATGCGTAAAGCGATGGAATAAGACATAGACCAAGCGCAATGGCTAAAGCCAGAATATTCCTGCTAAGACCTTTCAAATCTCTTTTGAAAATCTTAAATATCATAACATTCCTCAATTCTTTAATTATCGTTTAAATCTCATATGTATTTTACTTAAGAAAATGGGGAAAATCAATACAGAGAGGATAAATCAGACATATTTAATAAATTAAGAAAGGATATGGATTTATGAACATATTGTATTGTGGAGATAAACCAATGCAGAAGGGGATTCTTTTATCTTCAATGTCTCTTATTGGAAATGTGGATGAACCGTTAAATATATATATTCTCACGGTTGATTACAGTGAAAAGGGTGTTAATTACAAGCCGGTTGATAAAGCATTTGCAAAATATCTGGAAGAAAAATTGAACAAATCGGACATTGAGGTAAATGTCTTTCTTGTTGATGTTACAAGATATTTTGTTGAGGAGCTGCCAGAGGCAAATATGCAGAGCAGATTTACTGCGTGCTGTATGCTGCGCCTTTTTGCTGATAAGACAGATATTAAGGATAGAGTTCTTTATCTGGATACTGATGTGCTGTGCAGGAAAGATTTCAGCGACTTTTATTATCAGAATATGGATGGCATAGAGATTGCGGGAGTTTCTGATTATTATGGCAGATGGCTTTTCGGTGATGGCTACATTAATTCAGGAGTAATGCTTATGAATATGAAGGTGATACGAAAGAACGGGCTTCTGGAAAAATGTCGTGAACAATGCATGAGAAAGGAAATGTTTATGCCAGACCAGACGGCTGTTAATACATTTGCAACAAGAGTCAATCTGTGTGGACGAAAGTTTAATGACCAGAGGAGGCTGCATGACAACACTGTTTTTCAGCATTTTACAACTACCTTCCGGGTGTTTCCGGTGATAAGGACTGTAGCAGTCAAGCCGTGGGAGATTGATAAAATGCATAATATACTTGGGCTTCATGAATATGATGAGCTTCTGGATTCTTATAACAGGGAGTATGAGGAGTACAGGGAGGTTTCCCGTATTCCTGTGTTTTTCTCAATTAATGAGCAGTACGCGCCATATCTGGCGGTGTGCCTTAAATCGCTGGCTGCACATGCAGCCGGGGATGAGCGTTACCGCATTATTGTTATGTGCGATAATGTGAAGAATATTACTATGATTCAGCTTCACAATGTAATAAAGGATTATGAAAACATAGACATTGAATTCGTTGATATAAGAAAGAAAATGTACGAATATTCTGAAAGTTTTGGACAGACAGTTACTGACAGAAAGGAAAACAGGCTTTATTCAGGTAAATTTACACTGACAATATATTTCAGATTATTTATTGCAGAGCTTTTTCCAGAGCTTAATAAGGCTGTGTATATTGATTCTGATACCGTAATAAATGATGACATTGCAAAGCTTTATTCAGTTGATATGGGAGATGCAATGTTTGGTGCGGTAAGAGATACATTTGCAGGAAAGAATACAATACTGGCTCATTATATTGAAAATGTAGTGGGAATAGAGCGGAATGAATATGTCAATTCCGGAGTACTTCTTATGAATCTTGATAAGATAAGACAGGCTCATCTTGCAGACAGATTCTTAAAACTCATGGCAGAATATCACTTTGACAGTGTTGCACCTGACCAGGATTATATTAATGCCATGTGTGCAAAAGAAATATATTTTCTTGATAAGGAATGGAATGTTATGCCTAATAAGGGTGAGGAGTATATGGCAAGACCGAAGCTGATACATTATAATCTGTTTGACAAACCGTGGCATTACAGCGAGATTCCGTATGAGGAGTATTTCTGGCAGTATGCGGCGGAGTCGGGATTTTATCCGTTGCTGATTAAACAGCGCAAGCAGTATGGGGATAATGAAAAGAAAGCTGACCGTGAGAATTTAAAGAAGCTTCTTGCAAGGGCTGAGAATATTGCGGACGGTGATGGGGTTAAGTTTTCTGATGTTGTGGGAAGCGGCAGCTTTGCGGGCGATAACATTTTGGAGGAGATATGATTGGTGACAGGGAGCAGGTCTATGAAAATATTAGAATGGCTGTAAGCCTTAATCAGTTGAATTCAAAGGTTGAGCCGGGAGATCCTAAGCTGTTACGCGAAGATAAAGAAGCATTGTTAAGACATTATATTGATTATAGAACAGCATATGGTTATTGCGTGAAGAAATATATTGCAGAAGCTATATTTCATGCCGGGACATCGGCAGTCGGACTTATAACACAGGTGGACGGACTTAAGAATCTTTCAGGAGTTAAAGGTCCTGAGATTGTAACATGCAATCATTTCAGCCCGTTAGACCCGGCAATTGTCAGATTTGCTATGAGAAAAGCTGGATTCAGTAGAATATGTATTGTTAATCAGGATACCAACCTTGCGATGAAAGGATTTGTCGGGTATATGCAAAGATATGCCGACACAATGCCTGTAAGCAGCCTGAAATGGTTTATGGAGACAGAATTTCCTAATCAGATTAAGAATGCACTTGATGAAAACAAACTTGTGCTTATATATCCTGAGCAGGAAATGTGGTTTAATTATCGGAAGCCCCGCCCATGCAAGAGAGGTGCATATCTGTATGCGGTAAAGTTTAATGTACCGGTGATTTCACTGTTTGTGGAACAGCTGGTTAAGAGTACACATTTGCACACATTCAGGGTACATGTCCTCCCTGTAATATATCCAGACAGGCAGCTTGATGAAAGAACGGCAAGTTTAAGAATGCAGCACATAGACTATGAGCAGAAATGTGCTGCATATGTAAAAGCATATGGAAAGAAGCTGACCTATGATTTTGAGGAGGGCGATATTGTAGGAAGATAAAAGCATTTGAGAACAAAATTATTTGACGCAGGAAGAATTGAAGTGTATATATATTTGAAGAAATTACAAAGATTGAGAGGAATGTTTATGAAGATACAATCAGTGGCAGTACTTGGAGCAGGAGCAGTCGGCTCTTATGTTATATGGGGACTTTCAGAAAAGAAGGATATAGATTTAAGTGTTATTGCAAAGGGCGAAAGAGCGGAGAGGCTTAAGTCAGAAGGCTGCCTGATTAATGGAAAGACATACCACCCGGAGGTATTGACACCTGAGGAGGCAAAGGGCGTTGACCTTCTTGTTGTGTCGTTAAAATACGGCGCACTTGCAGGTGCACTAGATGATATTAAGGAAGCTGTCGGAGAGAATACGATTGTCATGAGTCTTATGAATGGCGTTGACAGTGAAGAAATAATATCTACTAAGATAGATAAATCACATATCATTTATTCACTTATAAAGGTGGCATCACACCGCGAAGGAAAGGAATATGTGTTCAATCCTGAGACTACAATAGGAATTATATATGGAGAGGAAGCTGCACCATTTGAGAGTGAGAGAGTTGTGGCAATAAGAGAGTTATTTGACGGAACAGGACTTAATTACAGAGTGACTGATTGTATTAAAGAAGAGATATGGAGTAAGTTCAGACTTAATATCTGTAACAATCTTCCACAAGCTATTATTGGAGCTGGTGTTGGATGCTATACAGACAGCGAACATATGAAAGCAATCAGCCAAGGACTGCGTAAGGAGGTTGAAGCAGTAGCTCTTGCAAAAGGCATTGATATGAGCAGATGCGCAGATAACTCAAGCCGTGGAAGTGCAGTTCCACCAACAGCAAGATATTCAACACTGCAGGACATTGATGCAGGCAGACATACAGAGATAGATATGTTCTCCGGCGCAATGATGCGTATGGGAAAAGAGCTTGGAATTGATACACCATATAACGAATATACATATCACATCATCAAGGCACTTGAAGAGAAGAATGATGGCATGTTTGATTATGATGAGAACAGTGAGGCTGTGACTTATTCTAAGTAGTGAATGACAGAAATTAACATAACAATTGATATGACAACCTACTGAATTGCGATTATTATCGTAACTTAGCAAGAAAACTCCATCCGACAACTGTCGGTTGTGAGATGAATTGCACTGGCTGGCTATTTGCCAGCCTTTTTGTATTTTCCAGTTTTAATGTACTTACTTTTGCGTTCGTCAGTTCGCTGGCTTTCAATGTATTCCTTGAAGTTTTCATTTTAGTATTTCAATCGAACATATATTTGTCTACGCTACAAATATAGGGTATAATAAATGCATAAATCAATGGTTAATTTTAACCGACACAGAAAGGAGGCAGACTGGTGTGTATAGGACAAGACAGTATCATATAAGAAAAGGTCATAAAATGTTTTCTTACTGTGCTGATATCTGTAAGAAGTCAACATATCTGTACAACAGGGCAAACTATATATTAAGACAGTATGCTACGGCTGTAAGGGACTTTGAAAATTTAAAGCCACTGACAGCTAACCAGATGGAAGTTTACAAAGATATAAAGGCTGTTACTGAAGGAACTAAGTATGAGCCTAAGGGTAAATGGCTTACATATGGTACTATGGACTTCTACCTGAAACAGACAAAAGACATCAATTACTATGATATGTATTCACAGGCAAACCAGCAGATATTGAAGCTGCTGCTCAGAAACTACAAAGCATTCTTTAATTCCCTGAAGGTATATAAAGCAAATGAGAATGTGTTTACAGGCAGACCTAAGATGCCGGGATATAAGACAGAGGGAAGCTGCACGACAGCAATACTTACAAACCAGATATGTAAAATAGCTGATGGCAGATATCTGAAAGTACCGGGATATAAATACAGGTTAAATCTTGGAAACTTAGATGAAGGAACAACTCTTAAGGAAGTTAGGATTAAACACACTGCAGATGTATTCATTATTGATGTTGTGCTTGAGACTGTAGACCATGCCACTGTGTATAAGGCATATCCTGAACTGTCAGATGAAAAGCTGATGGAACAGCTTAAATCCTGCAGGGATTCATCTGAACACAGGGTAATAGGAATAGATCCGGGACTTAATAACTTCTGTGCTGTCACTAATAACTTTGGTGACAAACCGTTTCTTGTTAATGGGCGCACCCTTAAATCGGTAAATAACTACTATAACAAAAGACTCGCCAGATTAAAGAGTCAGGCAGAACTCTGCAACAACAGGGAATATACCAGAAGAATCGGCAGACTGACCTACAAAAGAAACTGCATGATTAAGGACAGCCTTCACAAGATAAGCAGATATATAGCTGACTATGCAAAGGATAACAATGCAGATATAGTAATACTTGGCCATAATGTATTTCATAAGCAGAAAATCGATACTGGAGCTGCTAATAACCAGGCAATAGTGCAGATACCACATCTCGTATTTGCAGGTATGCTTCAGTATAAACTGGAAGAATATGGAATAAGACTTGTACTTACAGAGGAAAGCTATACATCAATGGCAGATTTTAAGGCAGGAGACAAAATACCGGTGTTTAGTGTTGATTCAACCGAAGAGCATGTATTTTCAGGCAGGAGAATAAAAAGAGGACTGTACAGGTATGGTGATGGAAGTACAGGAAATGCAGATATAAATGGAGCTGCAAACATAATAAGAAAAGTATTCCCAAACATAAAAGAATGGGATAAAGGGATAGTGGACACCCCATATGCTGTGACAGTTGCGTAAAGCAACCGCCACAGGATTACTTACATGTGAAAACATGTAACATAGAAACTCCATCCGACGTTAGTCGGTTGCGAGTAGTTCATGGCATTTTGTAGGTTGTTTTTTTGTTTTTGAAAGAAAGAAAATAGATTTAATGTCCAATATAGGCTAAGAAACCTACTAGGGAAGCAAAATGCTATGAGCTAGTAGGTTTTTGCCGACACTTTCGAGAATAAATCTTCTTGAGAAGCCTACTAAAGAAGCAAGATACCAAGAGCCAGTAGGCTTTTGCCAACAATTTCGGAAACAAAACGGTTTAAGAAACCTACGAAGAAAGCAAGATACCAAGAGCTAGTAGGTTTCTGTCAATACTTTCGCTAACAAAACGGCTTAAGAAACCTACTAAAGAAGCAAGATGTTATGAGCTAGTAGGTTTTTGCCAATACTTTCGTAAACCAAATCCAAATCCGCAAGCCAAATCCACATTTCAAAAGTTCAATCCATATTTCCCGATAAATAATCTCAATAAAATCTCAAAAAATCTCAGTGATTCCTGTTGACATATACCCATATAGGGTATATTATACAGCATGTGAAATGAGTATACCCCACCAAGGTATAGTACAATCGCAATAGATAAATATAAAAAGCATTTATCAGACACAGAATATAACAACCAGACTAAGGAGGAATAATGGAAAAAGAATGTTGCTGTCATAAGACTAAAGAACGTGATGCCAAGGAATATAAAGACCTCTGTAACAGACTTAGCAGAATAGAAGGGCAGATAAGAGGGATTAAGGGAATGGTAGAGAAGGATGCATACTGTATTGACATTCTTAATCAGGTGTCGGCTGCCCAGTCAGCACTTAACAGTTTTACGAAGGTGCTCTTAGATAACCATATCAAGAGCTGTGTAGTCCGTGATATTAAAGAAGGCAAGGACGATACAGTAGAAGAGCTTGTTAAGACAATTGGCAAATTCATGCGATAAGAATTATAAAAGGAGATGCATAATATGGGAACAGCTATAATAATTGGAATATTAGCAGTAATAGTAGTAATCGCAGTGATAAGCAGTGTTAAGCATATGAAAGGTGAAGGAGGCTGCTGTGGCGGTGGTGGAGATACTGTTGCAGAAGAGAAGAAGATTCTTGATAATCCTGTAATTGCTGTCAAGACTGTTGATATTGAAGGCATGCATTGTGAAAACTGCAAGAACAGTATTGAAAGATCTGTTAATAAGATTGATGGTGCTTCATGTCAGGTTAATCTTAAGAAGAAGCAGGCAACAATTGAAGTTGACAGAGAAATCGATGACGCTGATATAAGAATTGCAATTGAGAGACTTGATTTCAAAGTTACAGGAATAACAACTAACCGCAAGGAGGAGTAGCACGATATGGAACAGTACAATGTTACAGGAATGAGCTGTGCAGCGTGTCAGGCGAGAGTCGAGAAGGCTGTCAGCAAAGTGCCTGGAGTGGAAAGCTGTTCGGTAAGTCTTCTTACTAATTCGATGGGTGTTGAGGGAACTGCAAACCCAGATGTAATCATTAAAGCTGTGGAAGCTGCGGGATATGGTGCATCAGTTAAGGGAGCAAAGAACAGCAGTCCTTCAATGCAGGAGCAGGAAGATGCGCTGGCAGATAAGACAACCCCTGTTTTAAAGAAAAGATTAACAGCTTCAGTTATATTTCTTATTGTGCTTATGTATTTCAGTATGGGACATATGATGTGGGGCTGGCCGCTTCCATCAGTGCTTGAAGGAAATCATGTGGCCATGGGCCTTATACAAATGTTGCTTACAATAATAATAATGGTTATTAATCAGCATTTCTTCATAAGTGGCTTCAAGGGCTTGTTACATCGTTCACCTAATATGGATACACTTGTTGCACTTGGTTCAGGAGCAGCATTTGTGTGGAGCACATATGCACTTTTTGCCATGACAGACTGTCAGGTGAGAGGTGATATGGCAGGCGTGATGCACTATATGGATGAATTCTATTTTGAGTCGGCAGCTATGATTCTTACACTTATAACAGTAGGAAAAATGCTTGAAGCCCGCTCAAAGGGAAAGACAACCGATGCATTAAAGAGCCTTATGAAGCTCGCTGCCAAGACAGCAGTACTTTATGTAGATGGACAGGAAACGTGCGTACCCGTTGAACAGGTTATGACAGGTGATATATTTGTTGTAAGACCGGGAGAGAATATACCTGTAGATGGTGTCATCATTGAAGGTAACACCGCAGTTAATGAATCAGCTCTTACAGGTGAGAGTATTCCTGTTGATAAACAGGAGGGAGATCAGGTAAGTGCAGCAACACTTAATACGTCGGGATATATAAAGTGCAGGGCGACAAGAGTTGGAGAAGATACAACACTTTCCAAGATAATACAAATGGTAAGTGATGCGGCTGCAACTAAAGCGCCTATTGCAAAGGTTGCTGATAAAGTTTCAGGTGTATTTGTACCGGCAGTTATAACAATAGCGGTTATAACAACAATAGTGTGGCTGTTATGTGGCAAGGATCTTGGGTTTGCGCTTGCGAGAGGAATCTCAGTGCTTGTAATAAGCTGTCCTTGTGCGTTAGGACTTGCAACTCCGGTTGCAATTATGGTTGGTAACGGAGTCGGAGCAAAGAACGGAATTATGTTCAAGACGGCTGTTTCTCTGGAACAGACAGGCAAGATGCAGATAGTCGCACTTGATAAGACTGGTACTATTACAGAGGGAGAACCAAAGGTTACAGATATTATAACAGGTGATAGAATCCCACAGAAAGAACTTATTGCTATAGCATATGGCCTTGAAAGAAAAAGCGAACATCCACTTGCAAAGGCAGTTGTTAATTATGTAGAAGAGAGTGGAGATAAGAACTCATTTGCAGAAGAAGTGACTGACTTTAAGGCGGTTGCTGGTAACGGACTTAAGGGAATGCTTGATACAAATGTAGTGGCAGGCGGTAATCTTAAGTTTATTTCAGAATATTGTAATGTCTCTGATGATTTAAGAAACAAGGCTGATGATTTATCATCAGAAGGAAAGACACCACTTTTCTTCGCAAGAAATAATGAGCTTCTTGGAATAATAGCTGTTGCGGATACTATCAAGAAAGACAGCCCACAGGCTATTAAAGAACTTCAGAACATGGGAATAAGGGTTGTAATGATTACTGGAGATAATGAAAGAAGCGCGAAAGCAATAGGAAAGCTTGCCGGAGTTGATGAGGTTATTGCAGGCGTTCTTCCTGAAGAAAAAGAAAAAGAAATAGCAAGACTTAAGGAGCAGGGAAGTGTTATAATGGTAGGTGATGGAATTAATGATGCACCAGCACTTACAAGAGCAGATATAGGTATTGCGATTGGAGCCGGTACAGATGTTGCGATAGATGCGGCTGATATAGTTCTTATGAAGAGCAGATTATCAGATGTACCTGCAGCTATAAGGCTTTCAAAGAGAACTCTTACCAACATACATGAGAACCTGTTCTGGGCATTCTTCTATAATTGCATAGGAATCCCACTTGCAGCAGGTGTGTGGATACCAGTATTTGGATGGACACTTAATCCAATGTTTGGTGCAGCAGCTATGAGTTTATCAAGCTTCTGTGTAGTAACGAATGCGTTAAGACTTAATCTTATAAAGATATATGACACAGGAAAAGACTGCATTTATAAGAAAAAGTCAGGCAAAATTAAAAATAAAACGACAAAAGGAGACAAAACTATGACAAAGACTATGAATATTGAGGGTATGATGTGTGGACACTGTGAGGCTGCAGTTAAGAAGGCTCTTGAGGCTGTTGACGGAGTAACAGAGGCAGTTGTAAGCCATGAGAACGGAACAGCAGTTGTTACACTTTCTAAGGAAGTTGATAACGATGTATTAAAGAAGACTGTTGAGGATAAGGATTACAAGGTGACAGCGGTTAAGTAATATGAAATTTGATGGTATTAAGAAAGTAAGTGAAGGCAGATTTATAGACAGATATGACCTTTATTATACAACAGAAGATGATAAGAAAAAGGTTTATGAGATTATAAGCCGTAATAAAGATATTAAGACAATTGATGATGTGCATAATAATAAGACAGATGGTGTGGTTATCGTTGCTACAGATGAGAATGATGAACATATTCTTATTAATAAGGAATACAGAATGTCTGTAGGTGACTATGTGTATAATTTCCCAGCAGGACTTATTGATGCAGGGGAAACTCCGGAGATTGCGGCAAAGCGTGAACTTAAAGAGGAGACAGGCCTCGATCTTATAGCAATTGATGACAAGCTGTATGACAGCTATAGTGCAATAGGCTTTTCTAATGAAACTAATGCTGTTGTTATTGGTAAGGCATCAGGAGAATTTGCACCGAGTACATCAACATTTGAAGAAATCTCAGCCGCATGGTATTCAAGGGAAGAAGTAAGGAATCTTCTTAAGGATAAGCATTTTGCGGCAAGAACACAGGCTTTTTGCTATATGTGGGCGAAGAATAAGTAATGTCAGAGGAGGAACTGTATGGTTAAGAAGCAATCTAATTCTTTTATGTCTTGTGATGGAAGGACATCTATTCATGTTGTTATGTGGAGACCTGATGAGAATAAATATGACAAGCCGGTAGCTGTATTGCAGATAAGTCATGGAATGATAGAGTATATAGACAGATATGACGGATTTGCAAGATTCATGGCAGACAGGGGCTTTGTAGTTGTAGGTAATGACCATCTTGGACATGGAGAGTCAGTGTGTTCAGATGATGATCTGGGGTTCTTTAAAGATGAACATCCGGGGGAAGCACTGGCAAAGGATGTGCATCACCTTACAGTTCTGATAAAGAAAATGTATCCGGGTATTCCGTATTATCTTCTTGGACACAGTATGGGTTCATTTGTTACAAGAAAATATATATGCGATTATGGATATGAGCTGGATGGTGTTATTATAATGGGAACAGGACACCAGCCAACACCAATGGTTCTTGCAGGAAAGGCTCTGGCTGATATTACAAGATTAATAAAGGGAGACAGATACAGAAGCAGACTGATTTCTAAGATTATGTTCGGAGCTTATAATAAGCGCATTAAGAATGTAAGAACGTCTAATGACTGGCTGACAAGAGATGAGGCAGTAGTTGATGAATATAATGCTGGAAAGCTTACAACATTTTTATTTACAGTTAATGGCTACAGAGGTCTTATGAATATGATTCTGTATGTAAGAAAGCCACGGAATATAGCAAAGATACCAAAAAACCTTCCAATGCTTATGGTGTCAGGTCTTGATGATCCGGTAGGTGAATATGGTAAAGGTGTATACAGGGCATATAACACATATCATGGACATATTGATGATATTGATTTGAGACTTTTCGAGGACTGCAGACATGAGTTGTGCAATGAACTCAATAAAGAAGAAATATATGAGGAAATATATGGCTGGATTATGGACCATATGAATAAGTAGAATAATAGAAAAGCGGAATGGCAGTTCAAACCATTCCGCTTTTTCGTTAACAGCTTTAATAAAGATAAGCTGTATAATTACAATTTAACAGTTGTGTACTTAGGGATGCATGCAATTCCTAATGCATAAGGACCTGTATGGCAGCCTGAGATAATACTGATTCTTGTCTTAAAATCTTCACGTCTTTCAAGAAGCTTGATGCCAAGCTGTGCTTCAACGTCATCTCTGTACTTTTCTGCTTCTTCAAGGTTAGTGCAGTAACCAACTGTGATATCCCAGTCATCAATTGGTCTTCCTGTTGATTCAATGTATTTCTGAATCATGTCAATAACGTTAGATTTACCTTTGTTTCTTGTCCTTGTGAATCCACCAAGTCCAATCTCACCTTCCTTCATAACAATGATAGGACGGAGACTTAATTTGCTTGTAATTGTGATTGCTGTCTTTGCAAGACGTCCACCTTTGCTTAAATATTCGAGTGATTCTGTTGTGAACATGATTCGTCCATCATTTCTTAAAGACTCAAGGACTTTAATTGTATCTTCATATGAATAACCGGCTTTTCTCATCTGGAGAGCCTGATATATGAAGAGTGAAAATGATGCTGAGTTAAGCAATGAATTGATGACTGTAACCTTAGCATCAGGATGGTCTTCTAATATAATGTCCTTAGCAGTGCAGGCTGAATTGTATGAACCTGAGAAGTATGATGTAATTGTGCATACGATAGCAGGTCTGCCAGCTTCTACACTTGGCATAATAGCATCAACAAAATCCTGTACACTTGGAAGAGAAGACTTTGGAAAAGCACCTTCATCTGTCATTCTTCTATAGAATTCATCATGAGTAATGTCGTATTGTTCTTTCAGGTAGTTAACACCGTCAAATGTTGTATAGAGAGGGACAAGCTTAAGATCATGTGTCTCTGCATATTCTCTTACGATGTCACATGCCGAATCAGTGATTATATCAAACATAATATATATTATCCTCCGCGTTGTAAAAACGATTTGTTTTGTTAATTGGAATGATAACACATAGTTTTTAAAACTACAATACATAAATATTAATATTTTGTAAAATATGAGTATCGTAAATTAAAAATTTGTTGTATAATTAATTCAAATGTATATTTTTGCTGTTGGAGGAAATAATTAATGAAAGTATGTGCATTTCTCACAGATGGGTTTGAAACAGTTGAGGCACTTGCGGTTATAGATATATTAAGAAGAGCTGATATCAGAACAGATATGATATCAATTACAGGAGATATTAATGTTAAAAGTGCACAGGGAGTAGTTGTTAAGGCTGATGCACTTTTAGATGGATACGTATTTGAAGGCAATGAACTTCTTTTCCTTCCGGGTGGACCTGGACATAAGTCATATTATGAATGTAATGAACTGCTTAGACTTCTTAAAGAATATGATAAGAAGAATAACAGAATTGCAGCAATCTGCGCTGCACCTTCTATCCTTGGTAATCTTGGCCTTCTTGAAGGTAAGAAGGCAATGGCTTTCCCTGGATTTGAAGACCAGTTAAAGGGTGCGGAGATAATTCCTGCACCACAAAGAGTTGTGACAGATGGTAATATTACAACATCAAGAGGAATGGGTACATCAATAGATCTTGGACTTGAACTTGTAAAGCTTATTAAAGGGGAAGAACTTTCTGATAAATTAAGGGCTTCTACCCAGTATATATAGTTTGGGGGAGCAGGACTAACGATGGAATATGATAATTATAATGAGGCGGAGATCCGCCGCGACAGAAAAAGAAAAGCCCAGCTTAAGAGAAAGAAAAGGCAGAGAGCTTTAATAATTAAATTAATTATAATGACTGTAGCTGCGATTGTTATTGCTGTAGTTATTATTAATGCTTCATCAGGCTTAAGAAAAACATCAAAGCAGAAAGCTGCATTTGCATCAGATATAATTGCAGAAACATATGCTGAGAATGAAACACAGACGCAGCAGCCAACAGAGCCGCCTCTTATATATTCACAGATGGCAGCAGACTATAAGGATTTGTCATCAGATACACAGATAGCGTCACCTTATGCTGCGTTGCTTGATGTGAATAACCATAAGATAATAGCTGGAAAACTTGCAGACTCTAAGATATACCCGGCATCAATGACTAAGGTCATGACACTTATAGTCGTATCAGAGAATATAGATAAGATGCCAAAGACTTATACATTTGGATTCGAGATGCTTAACAGACTATACAGGGAAGAAGCATCTGTTGCAGGATTCCTTGAAGGTGAGACAGTGGATGTTGAAGATCTTATGTATGGACTTGTGCTTCCATCAGGAGCTGATGCAGCTGAGGCACTGGCTATAATGGCAGCTGGCTCTAATGAAGAATTTGCAAAGCTTATGAATGAAAAATGTAAAGAGCTTGGACTTAAGTATACACATTTTACTAATCCGACAGGATTATATGATGAGGAACAGTATACAACTCCATCAGAGATGGCAATGATTATGGAATATGCCATGAAAGATGAAACCAGAGCCAAAGTACTTGGAACATATCAGTATAAGACTAAAGCAACAGCACAGCATCCGGAAGGAATACAGCTTACAAGTACAATGTATTCAAGAATATATGGTAATGAAGCACCTGGAGTACTAGTAAAAGGTGGTAAGACAGGATTTACCAATGAAGCAGGAAGCTGCCTTGTAAGTTATGCTGTAACTAATAAAGGTAATGCGTATGTTTTCTGCACTGGAGGAGCAACATACAGATGGGCACCTGTATATGATGAGATATATGTATATAAGAATATAATTCCGGCGTCAGCCAAAGATTTAGAAACAGAAACAACGAAAATGTCTCCTAATAATTAACAACCAGAATATGTCATAATAATTAGTATTAACGGACACATAATAACATCAAGACGTTAAGTTATGGCGCCATAACTTTTCGGCTTAAACCTAAAATGTGTTTAATAAGGAGGCTTATTATGGCTAAATCAACAAGTTCTAATTATAAGACTAAGAAGGAAGCACAGAGCGCACTTGACAGATTCAAGATGGAGGTTGCTTCAGAAATCGGTGTTAACTTAAAGGATGGTTACAATGGAGACCTCACATCAGCAGAAGCTGGTTCAGTAGGTGGTAACATGGTAAAAGAGATGATCAGAAGACAGGAAGAGCAGATGGGTGGTAAGTAATCACTGCTGTTTATAACTGAATATGAATTGTCTTAAGTGATAAATGGGGCTGTAATCCGCGTATTTTTCAGTAAATATAAGGATTGCGGTCCTATCTTTTATTTTTTTAAAATAGTACTGGTAATCTAAAAACAGTTGTGTTATAATTCGTGGGTATGTTGTACGATAGTAACAATACATATATCATAGGAGGATTAATTTATAATGAGTTTCACAGTTGAGAATTTAGAAGAAAAGAATATGGTTAAACTTGTTATTGAGTCTACTGCTGAGGAGTTTGAGGCAGGTCTTAATACTGCATATAATAAGAATAAGAGCAAGATCAGCCTTCCTGGTTTCAGAAAAGGTAAAGCTCCTAGAAAGATGATCGAGAAGATGTATGGCGCAGAAGTATTCTACGAAGATGCTGCTAACTCAATCATTCCAGAAGCATATGCTAAGGCTGCTGATGAGTGTGGTCTTGAGCTTGTTTCTCAGCCAAAGATTAATGTAACACAGTTAGAGGCTGGAAAGCCATTTATCTTCGAAGCAGTTGTAGCTACTAAGCCAGAAGTTGAGCTTGGACAGTACAAGGGTGTTGAAGTAACTAAGGCTGATACAGAAGCAACAGATGCTGATGTAGAAGAAGAGTTAAAGAGAGTTCAGGATCAGAATTCAAGAACAGTATCTGTAACAGACAGAGCTGTTAAAGATGGCGATAACACAGTTATCGATTTCGAAGGATTTGTTGATGGAGTTGCATTCGAAGGTGGAAAGGGAACAGATTACCCACTTACAATCGGATCTCATTCATTCATTGATACATTTGAAGAGCAGATTATCGGTATGAATATCGGTGATGAGAAAGAAATTAATGTTACATTCCCAGAAGAATATCATGTAGATGAGCTTAAGGGTAAGCCAGCTATGTTCAAGGTTTCTGTTAAGGAAATCAAGGAGAAGCAGCTTCCAGAACTTAATGATGAGTTCGCTCAGGATGTATCTGATTTCGATACACTTGCTGAATACAAGGATGATTTAAAGAATAAGATTGCTGACAGAAAGTCAAGAGAAGCTAAGGCTAAGCAGGAAGACGAAGCAATCGCTAAGATTATCGAAGGCTCTAAGATGGATATTCCAGATGCTATGGTTGACACACAGGTTAACAGAATGGTTGAGGATTTCGCTCAGAGATTACAGCAGCAGGGATTATCAGTTGAGCAGTACTTCCAGTACACAGGTATGACAGCTGATAAGATTATGGACGAGATGAAGCCAGAGGCTGTTAAGAGAATCCAGTCAAGACTTGTTCTTGAGGCTGTTGTTAAGGCTGAGAACATCGAGACTTCAGAAGAAGATTTCGAAGCAGAGTTAAAGAAGATGGCTGAAGCTTACAAGATGGAACTTGATCAGATTAAGGAATTCATGGGAGACTATGAGAAGAAGCAGATTAAGGAAGATCTTGCAATCCAGAAGGCTATAGAAGTTATTACAGGATCAGTTGTTGAGAAATAATCAGATTCTTATAAGAACATTTAGTATATTGGAGGTTGTGTAATGAGTTTTGTACCTTATGTCATTGAACAGAACAGCAGAGGCGAAAGATCATATGATATATATTCACGTCTGCTCAAAGACAGAATTATATTCTTAGGAGAAGAAGTAACAGATGTATCTGCTAACCTTATAGTAGCACAGATGTTATTCCTTGAAGCAGAAGATCCAGGCAAGGATATACATTTCTACATTAACAGCCCAGGAGGATCTGTGTCAGCAGGTTTTGCTATCTACGATACAATGCAGTACATCAAATGTGATGTATCTACAATCTGTATTGGTATGGCTGCAAGTATGGGTGCATTCCTTCTTTCAGGCGGTGCTAAAGGAAAGAGACTTGCTCTTCCTAATGCAGAGATTATGATTCACCAGCCATCAGGCGGTGCAAGAGGTCAGGAAACTGAGATTAGAATCGTTGCTGAGAATATACTTAAGACAAGAAATAAGTTAAACCAGATACTGGCTGCTAATACTGGTAAGTCAGTTGAAGAGATTTCACGAGACACAGAAAGAGATAATTACATGTCAGCACAGGAAGCTGTTGCTTATGGACTTATTGATAGTGTCGTAGAGAAGAGATAATAACTGCTTATGATAAGGAAGGTGCCTGCAGATAATATATTTGCAGGTATCTCCCTTGTTTTTGTGTAATAAGCGGGACCTGTTTTGATAACAGGACATGGATATTGGTGATTTGGAGGATGGTATGGCAGGCAGAAATATTGACGAGAAGCTTAGATGCTCATTCTGTAATAAGACACAGGATCAGGTAAAGAAGCTTATCGCAGGACATAATGGCGTTTACATTTGCGATGAATGTGTAGAAATATGCAGCGATATCCTTGATGAAGAGTTTGAAACAGAATCAGATGGCGTAGATGCAGTTGATGGAATGAACATTAACCTGCTTAAACCAAAGCAGATTAAGGAATTCCTTGATGATTATGTTATAGGACAGGACGAGGCAAAGAAAGTTCTTGCAGTTGCTGTATATAATCATTATAAGAGAATAATGTCACAGGCTGATCTGGATGTAGAGTTACAGAAGAGTAATATTCTTATGCTTGGACCAACAGGTTCAGGAAAAACATTCCTTGCACAGAACCTTGCAAGACTTCTTAATGTACCTTTTGCAATTGCTGATGCAACAACTCTTACAGAAGCTGGATATGTTGGTGAGGATGTTGAGAATATCCTTTTAAAGCTTATTCAGGCGGCAGATTATGACATAGAAAAAGCTCAATATGGTATCATATATATTGATGAGATAGATAAGATTACTAAGAAATCAGAGAATGTCTCTATAACAAGAGATGTATCCGGAGAAGGTGTACAGCAGGCACTTCTTAAGATATTAGAAGGAACAATAGCATCTGTTCCGCCTCAGGGAGGAAGAAAGCATCCTCAGCAGGAACTTATTCCTATTGATACAACTAATATTCTTTTTATATGTGGTGGTGCATTTGACGGGCTTGAGAAGATTATTGAATCGAGAATGGATAAGAGTTCAATTGGATTTAATTCAGAGCTTAAGGAAAAGAGCAATGATGATGTTGGTGAGATGTTCCATAAGGCACTTCCACAGGATCTTATCAAATTCGGTCTTATTCCTGAGTTTGTAGGCCGAGTTCCGGTTGTTGTTTCACTGGATTCACTGGATGAGGCATCACTTGTGAGAATTCTTAAAGAGCCTAAGAATGCTATTGTAAAGCAGTATCAGGCACTCTTCGGACTTGATGAAAAACCGATTGAAGTAATGTCATCAGGCTCAATTGTAATGATTCTTCTTGCGGCTGTTGCAATAGGTATTTCGCTTGTTGTGGTTGCTATGGGACTTAATATTTACAGTTCCTTCAAGCAGGGAGATGTGGGAAGAGCCTTGTTCGGATCAAGCGGTTGTGCAGGTCTTGTATTCTACTGTTCAATTATTTTCGGTGTTGCAGGACAGCTCGTATTGGGTCTGCAGGTATTTTCCCTTGCATACATTCTTTGTCTTATCGTTCTCCCCTATCTGCTCATCTTCTTTGGTGAGCCTCTCGGACTTCTTATCGCCGGTGAAAAAGACTGGCAGCCCGAAAGCTGGGGCGGATATATTCTTGAGCATGCTATCGAGTCAATCGAATTTTTGCTTGAGTATGTTACAAACACGGTAAGCTTTTTAAGAGTCGGTGCATTCGTTCTTGTACACGCAGGTATGATGACGGTTGTTTTCGTACTTGCCCAAACAGCTCCCGCAGTAGCATACTGGCCCGTAGTTGTTTTAGGTAATGTTTTTGTAATGGTTCTTGAGGCGCTTCTTGTTGCAATTCAGGTGTTAAGACTTGAATATTACGAGATGTTCAGCCGTTTCTATTCCGGTGAAGGCAGACCTTACGAACCTGTTAAATTAAATATTGATTGATAATTTTTTGGAGGTATTATTATGTTATTCAATTTAATTATGTTAGCTGTTCCGGTAGTATTCCTTTGCGCATCTGCAATCCTCGCAGTAAAGGCTTTTGAGCATGGAAAAAACAGAAAGAAAACAGTTCTTACTCAGATTTGCTCATTCGCTGCTGTATTTGCATTCTGCATGGTATGCCCTATCGTAGCAAGTGCTGCTACAGGTGACGCCGCTGCAGCTACATCGGGTATGGCTGACGGTCTTGCATATATCGGTGCCGCCCTTGCAACAGGTCTTTCATGTATCGGCGGCGGTATTGCCGTTGGTAACGCTGC
>OLHA01000416.1_pt1 | contig 24980 bp, 23 predicted proteins | sample 1605961 | NCBI WGS metagenome assembly OLHA01 (sample SAMN03283288) | human gut metagenome | biome: human-associated habitat; material: feces | host: Homo sapiens | place: Peru | collected 2012
CGGAGGCCATGAAGCACTTGGCGGCGGTGGTATCGTAGCCATTGGGGAAGCCGATAACGGTGCAGATGGGCAATCTTTCGCCTACATACTCCTTGGCCTGCCTGACAAAGCTGGCAGGGATGCAGACGGAGGCGGTATGGTACTTCATACCGTCGTCACAGATGCCCTTGATATCCGCCCAGGTGGCGGTCTGGGTCAGCAGGGTATGGTCGCATTTGGAAAGAATTTCAGAAATTTCCATGGGAATACACTCCTTTTGTAATTACTGATGTCCGTGCAGACGGATAATCTTGTGTTCTTTGATGCCCCGGATATAGCACTTGTGGCACATGGCGATATAGCTGTCATTGCCCCCCAGGAACACCTGCGCGCCTTGGGTGACAATGTGGCCCTGGCCGTCGATACGGGCATTGACCGTGGCCTTGGCCCCGCAGTCGCAGATGGTTTTGATCTCCTGGATGGTATCTGCCACCTCCATGAGCCGCAGCGAGCCGGGGAACAGATGGGTCTGGAAATCCGTGCGCAGGCCGAAGCACATCACGGGCACATTGTAGTCATCCACAATGGCGCGCAGCTGGTCAATCTGGTCCACCGTGAGAAACTGACACTCGTCCACGATGATCACATCGCACTTTCCCAGATGCTCCTGCCGGAACCAGGCATAGGCATCTCTGTCCGGCGGCAGCACATCCGCCTTTGCGCTGAGGCCGATGCGGCTGGACAGGGTGTGCTCCCCGTCCCGCAGATCCGCACTGGGCTTTAACAGCCACACCCGCAGATCGTTTTCCTCATAATTGTATTTGGTGATCAGTGCCTGGGCCGTTTTGCTGGAGCCCATGGCACCGTATTTGAAATATAGCTTGGCCATTTTTCCGGTTCCTCCCGTTTCTTCTCTTGCCTCATTATACCGAAAAGGAGGCACTATTGCAAGCACAATTCCGTGAATTCTCACAAAAGGCAGCACCCTTAATTTTTCATAAAGTTTTCCCACGCCGCCTTGCAAAGGGAACACAGGTATGATATGCTGAGCATGGAGAAAATAAAAAACGAAACAAGGAGGATACCGTATGAAAAAGCTGTTCGCCGCACTTCTTGCCCTGAGTCTGCTGCTGACAGGCTGCGGCGCAAAATCCAGCAGCGCCATGTCAAATGAATATGCGCCCCAGGAAACTGCCGCAGCCAACGACAGCTACAGCTATGATCTGGGCGACACCGACAGCGGCTCCCAGCTGCCCCAGGGACGAAAATTCATCATCACCGAAAATCTGGACGCCGAGGCCGAAGATCTGGATGCCGCACTGGCCGCCGTTACGGAAAAGCTCACCGCCCTGGACGGCTACATCGAAAGCCAGCACGTTTACAACGGCAGCATGTACGCCGGCAGCCGCTATCGCTATGCGGACCTGACGCTGCGCATTCCCGTGGAAAAATTGGAGGAATTCACAGCCGCTGTGGATTCTCTCAGCAATGTGGTCTCTTCCTCCCGAAATACCGAGGACGTGACGCTGCAATATGTGGACACCGAGAGCCGGGTCAAGGCCCTGGAAACCGAACGGGACCGGCTGCTGGAGCTCATGGAGCAGGCGGAAACCATGTCCGATCTGCTGGAAATCGAATCCCGGCTGACAGAGGTACGGGGCGAGCTGGAGCGCTATGCCTCCCAGCTGAAGGTGCTGGACAATCAAATTGACTACGCCACCGTAAATCTGAGCCTGTCCGAGGTCACGGAATACACGCCCGTAGTGGAGAAGAGCCGTCTGGAAAAAATCCGGGACGGGTTCGTAAGCAGCGTCAAGGGCGTTGGGAATCTGATCCTGGACTTCATCAGCTTCGTGCTTATGAACATTCCCTATATTCTTCTCTTCGGCCTGATCCTCTGGGGCCTTCTCGCCCTGGTGAAGCGGCACAGGAGGAAGCATCCGAAGAAGCCAAAGGCAGAACCGAAAAAAGAAGATTAACCTTCCAGGGGGCGGCAAAATTGCCGCCCCTTCCTTTTGGGGCTCCCCTGAAAGGTATAGAGTCTGTAGGCCGCTTGCGGCCTACAGACTCTTAATGCACAGCGGGAGCCATTGTGCAATCGGTGAAATAAAGCTTTGAATTCGCTCAAAAGTGTGATATAGTATTCTTCGAGGTGAACCATCCATGGAAAACGAAACCCAGGAAAATGGCTACGTCCCCCGCCCCGCCTGGCAGGTCTGGGCGGCACGGCTCGGGCTTGTTCTCGCCATTGCCTTTGTGATCTATCAGCTTCTGACCATTGCCGGAGGTGGGCTGTAATGCGCATTCTCGGCATTGACCCGGGCTATGGCATTACTGGCTTCGGCATTGTGGAGGCCCAGCGGGGGGCCTGCCGCCTGCTCCGCTGCGGTGCCATTACCACGCCTCCAAACACGGACTTCAACTGGCGTCTGGGGGAGATCTACAACAACATGACAGAGCTCATGCAATTGGCCCAGGCCGATGCCGTGGCCATTGAAGAGCTGTTCTTTGGCAACAATGTCACAACCGGCATTAAGGTTGCTCAGGCCCGGGGCGTCATTCTGCTGGCAGTCCAGCAGGCGGGTGTGCCTGTGTATGAGTACAAGCCCATGCAGGTCAAGCAAGCCGTGGTAGGCTACGGCAGTGCCTCCAAGCATCAGGTCATGGACATGACCAAGCGCATTTTAAATCTTCCCGCCGTTCCCAAACCCGATGACGCGGCGGATGCCGTTGCCATCGCCCTGTGCCACGCCCGTTCCAGTACCTCGCTGCTGGCCATGGCCCAGAAATAACGGAATTTTTCAAGCAAGGAGTTTTCTTAATGCTATACTACGTTTCCGGCCCGGTGACCGTGCTGGAGCCCGGTCTGGCCGTCATCGACTGCGGCGGCGTGGGCTACGGCTGCCGCATCACCACCTATACCGCTGCCCAGCTGAAATTGAACACCCCCGCCAAGCTCTATGTTACGGAGTCCATCAAAGAGGACGCTTACGACATCTATGGCTTCTCCACCCGGGAGGAGCAGCGCTGCTATGAGCTGCTCACCGCCGTCAATGGCGTGGGCCCCAAAGCTGCACTGTCCATTCTGTCCTCCGGCGGCCCGCAAAACTTCACCCTGGCTGTCATGACCGGGGACGAAAAGATGCTTACCGCCGCCCAGGGTATCGGCAAAAAAATTGCCCAGCGGATCATTCTGGAATTGAAGGACAAAATCGGCGGCTCCAATATGGAGCTGGACTTCTCCGGAGGGCCTGCTGCCGCTCCCGTGCAGAAGAGCAGCAGCGTAGGCCTTGCCACAGCGGCATTGCAGGAGCTGGGCTACTCTCCTGCCGAAATTTCTCTGGCCCTCAAGGGCGCGGACCCCAATATGACCACGGAAGACCTGATCCGCCATGCCCTGCGGGCTATGGTTATGAAGGGATAACAGGAGGTAACGCAAATGAGTTTGGAATTTTCCCAGGAGGCGGAAGCCCCCCTGGTGCTGCCCACCTATACCCCCCAGGACGCAGCGGAAATCGGTCTGCGGCCCAGGCTGCTCTCTGACTATACGGGCCAGGAGAAGGCCAAGGGGAATCTCTCCGTCTACATCGAAGCCGCCCGGCGGCGCAATGAGCCCCTGGACCATGTGCTGCTCTATGGGCCTCCCGGCCTGGGCAAAACCACCCTGGCCGGCGTCATAGCCAACGAAATGGGGGCGGGTATCCGGATCACCTCCGGCCCCGCCATTGAAAAGCCCGGCGATCTTGCCGCCCTGCTGACCAATCTGAACGCCGGAGACATTCTCTTCATCGATGAGATCCACCGTCTGAACCGGGTGGTAGAGGAAATCCTCTACCCCGCTATGGAGGATTTTGCAATCGACATCATCGTCGGCAAGGGTCCCAGCGCCAATTCCATCCGGCTGGACCTGCCGAAATTCACCCTGGTAGGCGCAACCACCCGGGCCGGTCAGCTCTCCGCCCCCCTGCGGGACCGGTTCGGCGTGTCCCTGCGGCTGGAGCTCTACACGCCGGAAGAGCTGGCTGCCATTGTCACCCGGTCCGCCACCATCCTGGGGATGGCCATTGAGCCGGAGGGTGCCATGGAGATCGCCTCCCGCAGCCGGGGAACGCCCCGAATCGCCAACCGCTTCCTGCGCCGGGTCCGGGACTTTGCCCAGGTCATGGGCGACGGAACCATCACCAAGGAGGCAGCCGACCTTGCCCTGCGGCGGCTGGAGGTGGACAAGCTGGGCCTGGACGCCATCGACCGCCGGATGCTCACCGCCATCATTCAGAATTATGGCGGCGGTCCCGTTGGCCTGGAAACTCTGGCCGCCACCATCGGCGAGGAGGCCGTCACGCTGGAGGATGTGTATGAGCCCTATCTGATGCAGCTGGGCTTTCTGACCCGCACCCCCCGGGGACGCTGCGTCACGCCCCTGGCCTATGACCACCTGCACATCCCCTACCATGGGCAGACCCAGTTCTCGATCTAAAGGTCGGATTTTCAGCCGTCCTTATCCTTTTCACCAAAAACTTTGTGCAGGAATTGGAAAAAATGCATAAATCTCAAATAATTGGAGAAATATCTTTCATAAAGGATTGACAAATCCCTTTGGATTGTGTATAATCCAACAAGCGGTAAAAAAGTGCCGCGCATTTTATTCACCCTGCGTTACAACCATTTCCTGGTAGATTTTCACGGGGCAAAAAACCGAAGAGAGGTATTTCCAATGTACGAAGACAAGACTTTAGTTTGCAAAGATTGCGGCAAGGAATTCGTGTTCACCGCCGGTGAGCAGGAGTTCTACGCAGAGCGCGGCTTCCAGAATGAGCCCCAGCGCTGCAAGGCCTGCCGTGATGCTCGCAAGAACAATGCCCGTGGCCCCCGTGAGTTCTTCACTGCTACTTGCGCACGCTGCGGCGGTGAGGCTAAGGTGCCCTTCCAGCCCAAGTCCGACCGTCCCGTGTTCTGCAGCGAGTGCTTCGCTCAGATGCGTGCCAACGGCTAATCTGTAGTCTTCCAAGAGGCAAGAGAAGTGATCCACTCCTCTTGCCTTCTTATTTTTTCAGGAGAAATCGTATCATGAACCATTTTTTCGCGCTCCTTACGCCATCCTCATTGCAGGGCAGCGAAGATAAGCGAGCTTCCCTGTTCAAGCTCTGTTTTTTCAGCACCTTTTTCTGGGGCCTGCTGGCCCACGGTGCGGCACTGGTGACCAAATTCACATTTCAGGATGAGGTTTCTTATTTGTTTGGCGTCGGCTCCACCGTCGCCTCCGGCCGTTGGTTCCTGGGTGTGTTGGGCTGGCTTGTGCGCACCGTCTTCGGCTCCCCGAATTTCAGCCTGCCGCTGCTGGGCGGCCTGATGATCCTGCTGCTTTGCTGCATTTGCAGCTTTCAGGTCCTCTCCCTGCTGAACATCCGGCAAAGGGTCGCCTGTTTTCTATCTTGCGGTCTGGTCGTCACATTCCCCACCACGTGCAGCCTCTTCTTCTACAATTTCACCGCGCCTTATTACCTTGTCGGCATGTGTCTGACACTGGCCGGGGCCGGCCTGCTGTGCAAAAAGCGCAGTGCCGCATCCTTCTGCCTGGGCGTCCTTCTTGTGGTGCTCGGAACGGCCACGTATCAGGCCTATATCGCGGTATTTCTGTGCCTGCTGCTGATGCACTTTATCCGGGATGTTTCCCAGCGCACCGCCTGGACCTTTGCAGACCTTTGGAAAGCAGTCGTATGGTACTGCGGGGCCAGCATTGTCATAATCCTGGTATACCTGCTTTCCGTAAAGGTCTCCACGGCATTGTGCGGTCAGGCTCTGGTCAGCTATAAAGGACTGTCCGACATGGGCAGTGTCTCCGTTCTGGAACTGCTGCAGCGGGCCAAGCTGGCCGTTTACCTGTTCCTGTTTCCGAAAAAATCCAACCCCAGCGCCTACCTGCTCCCCTACCGGATGATCTGGTGCTACTATCTGTGCCTTGCCGGTCTTGCGCTGCTGGGCGGTCTGCTGGTTCTGCGCAATTTTCGGAAAGCCTTTTGGAAAGGGCTCTCTCTGCTGCTGGCCCTTGCCTGTTTTCCCCTTGCCTCCAACTTTATTTTCGTCATGTGTGACCCGGACGAGGTCTACAATCTGATGCAGGTCTCCTCCATGATGCCCTTCTTCCTGCTGCTGCTCCTTGCAGAGCTGCTTCTGCCGGAGGTGCAGGCTGCAAATTTGGGGAAGAAATGCATTCTGGCCCTGCTCGCCGTCTTCTGTATTTTCAGCCTGCGCGTCGACAATGCCACCTATGCAAAGGGCGCGCTGATGCAGGACCGCATCCAGCAGTATTTTACGGTGATGATCGCGCAGATCCGGAGCACCCCGGGCTATACCGCCTCCACCCCCGTTGCCTACGTTGGAGATCCCGATACCTTTGGCGACACCACCTTCCACCAGATCACCGGCTTTGCAGAGCTGCCCATCGCCCCCCTGCGCTACGACAGTACCCCCTTCAGCATCGGCAATACCTGGGAGAAATTTTTGGATCTTCGCTGCGGCTTTGCGCCGCCGAAGGCAGACCCGGAGGACTATGCTGACCTTCCCGAAGTGCAGGCCATGCCCTGCTATCCGGACTACGGTTCCATTCAGCTGATCAATGGCACCGTGGTCGTAAAGCTCAAAAACTAACTTCTTCCCTTCCTGTAAGAAACGAGGCTGTCCGTTCGGCAGCCTCGCTTTTTCAAATGCCTGGGATCCGGTTGCCCCGGGCGGCATCGCTCAATCGTCCAGCTCCAGGTCGCAGATTCGGAAAAAGGGGATCTCTCTCCCGTCTGTTAGGACCAGGCCACCCAGATAGCAGTCGATTTTCCTGAGATTTCCCGCTACGGTCTCAAAGCGGCCCCCCGCCTTGTTTTCATCCTCATAATAGACCGTCAGACGAACCCCCGGCTGCTCATCCAGCCGCGCCTGGGCCCGGCGCAGCTGGGCATTCAGCTCCTCCAGGCTTTCCTCCGTCAGGAACACGGGGTTCTGGGTCAGCCGCGCCGTTTCTGCCAGGACTGCGTCGTAGCCGGTCAGGGCTGCAAAGGGGGCAAACTGCGCCGCCCGGTCCTCCAGCGACATCCGGGCCCGCTTGTTTGGCCGGGGCCAGGGTGTATGGATGATGTCATCGTATTTTCCCATGACTGTCTCCTCATGCCTTGTGTCCGCCGATCTGGCTGTTGCGGTCCCGGGCCGTAGCCCCCTCCTCCAGATTCATACCGCGGAAAATAGCGTTCTTCCCGAATTTCTTTTTGATCTCCAGCATGGCCCGGAGTCGCGCATGCTCTCGCTCCAGCTCCTCTTCCCGGGCCTGTTTTTCCACAGGGGCTGTGAAAAAGTCCAGCTGTTCCGTTTTTCCGACTGCCGCCTCCGCTTCGGAAAACAGGTCCGCCGTCAGGGTGAGCCGTCGCTGCAGAAGGCGTTTGTCCACGATCGCATCGTACAGCGTCAAAAAAGCCTGGGTGATCTGCTTCTGAGAGGCACAGGGAACAGGCAGATTGGTGGTACCGTGGGCGCTCTTAGGGATCTCCCGGCCGTAGCGGTCCTTCACCAGAGGGCCCGTATAGGCAATGTCCGGCTTTTCCAGGCTCTCCCGGTCATAGCCCAGGGTCAGCGTCAGCTTCCGGGTCACCAGGCCCTTGGCCACCAGATCCATGGCCAGCTGGTCCGCCATTTCCCGGACGATGAGCCTTGCTTTCTCCCAGCCATAGGGGCAGTGCAGCACCTGGCCAGAGCTGACGCTGCGGTTTTCCGGGCGGTAGGCCTTGATCTGGGCAACGGTGCATGGCTCATAGCCCCAGGCGTGATCGATCAGCAGCTCCGCATTGACCCCGAAGAGCTTATAAAGCCGCTCCTCCCCAAAGGGGCCGGGATCCAGGGACATCCGGGCAATATCGCCCATGGTAAAAACGCCCTGCTTCTCCAGCTTTCTGGAAATACCGCCGCCCACCCGCCAGAAATCCGTCAGGGGCCGGTGGTCCCACAGCTCCCGGCGGTAGGTCATCTCGTCCAGGCAGGCAATCCGCGCCCCCTGGGCATCCGGCGGGATCCGCTTGGCCATGATGTCCATGGCCACCTTGCACAGGTACAGGTTGGTCCCTACTCCCGCCGTGGCCGTGATCCCTGTCTGGTCGTATACCTCCTGCATAAGCATTTTTGCAAAGCCCCTGGCATCCACGCCATAGAGCTTCAGGTAGGCAGTGGCATCAATGAAGACCTCGTCGATGGAATAGGCGTGAATGTCCTCCGGGGCCACGTACTTCAGGTAGGTGCTGTAAATCCGGGCGCTGCACGCCATATAGTGGGCCATTCTGGGGGGCGCCACAAGATAGCCCAGCTTCCAGTCCGGGTGACGCTGCAGGTCCCGGCTGTCCAGGGCCTCCCCTGCAAATTCCCGGACCCGATTCCGGTGCGCCCGCAGGGCGTTCCCCTCCTGCACCCGCTGCACGACCTCGAAAAGCCGCGCTCTTCCGGAAATGCCATGGGCCTTCAGCGCAGGAGATACCGCCAGACAGATGGTCTTCTCCGTCCGGGAGGGGTCCGCCACCACCAGGTGGGCCGTCATGGGATCCAGCCCCCGCTCCACGCATTCCACGGATGCATAAAAGGATTTTAAGTCGATGGCGATATACTGCCTTGGCATAAGGGCACCTCCTATTTTGCTCTTTTCTATATTATAGAACATATGTTTTCGCCTGTCAATACATTGACGCTGCCCCTTTTCCCTGCTATAATGGTCAAAAAGGAAGGAGGCTATGCCATGGCCAAATATATCTGCCCCAGCTGCGGCGCTCCCTACAATGGGAAGAAGTGCCGGAACTGCGCCTACGAAAGCTTCTCGGAAGAGATCGCCCACAACCTCCACGTCCACGAGGGCGAGCCCCTGGTCATCCACGATACCACCCGCAGGCCGGTTCCCTATAAAGACCCCTTCGACTGTCCCCCGCCCCACCGAAAAAAAGAGAAAAAGTCAAAATCCGGCGGACTTTCCAAGGTCGTGCTGATCTTTTTCATTGCCATCTTCCTGCTCAATGTGCTGCCGGTTCTTTTTGCAGCTGTGATCGATCATGCAGAATCCGACATTTCCCCCGAAACCGTTGAAGCGGTCACGCTGCCGCTGGATGGCAAAACCCTGCTGGATGACGAATCCTTCTCCATTGTCGCCCAGTGGCAGGACGGCAAGGATGACCGCACCGATATCCCCATCTACATTGTGAACCACACGGACCGGGAATATGAATTCAGCTCACAGGATGTCACGGTCAACGGCTACTGCCTGGACGATTTCTGCTCCTTCTATGCCGACGTTCCCTCCGGGGAAACCGTAAAGGGCACGCTGTACCTGAGCGATATGGGATTGGCGACTGCCAACATCGCCCAGATCCAGCAGATCGAATTTTCCATGACGGCAACGGCCTATGATCGGAAAAATCACACCAGTGAAAGCCATTCCCTGCCCGCCTTTGTTCTGAGAGGGAATGCGGCCAAAGACTATGTCCAAACCGACCGCCCCGGCAGCACCATGCTGTATGCGGATGATGACCTGATTCTCTCCTATGTGGGCCTCTGGGCCGAGGACTATGACGAGAATCTGGAGGACATGGAGCTGATCCTCTGTGCCGAAAACAGCAGCGAGGAAGACCTTTCCCTCTATGACGACCAGATTTTTGTGAACGGGGAGGTCAGCGGCGTCAGCCTCTGGGCCAGGGTCCCCGCCCAGTCCAAGACCCTTTTCCGGGTCTATCTCTACGGCATCGACGTTTCCCGGCCGGAGGAAGTGGACTCCTTCATCATGGACCTGCGGGCCTATGGCGACAGCCTGGATACCCAGCTGAACGGGCTCTCCGTACCAATCAACTGAATCCGATTTTAACCGATACCATGAATCAGTGTTCATTCGACATGCTGTGCACTGAAACCGCCCTGAATACATAAAAATTGCCGCTGCGCAGCATTTTCGGCTGCGCAGCGGCAAGCTTTATGTTCCGTCCCGCTGATTTCCAACGTTCAGGCGTTCTACATCGAATTCGCTTTTGGCAAGGGAATTTCCGGATGCAGAGGTGATCTCGATGACCACGTGGAATACGTCCTTCTCGGGAACGGTCAATTTAACGGAGGCCTGCATCTCGTAGTGATAGGCCTTGGAGGGGAGCAGCTTATTGCCTTTCAGAAGGACCTGGCCGTCCCCGTTCTGGGAGAAGGCGCTGTCCTCGCCGTAGGTCCGGCTGAAGAAGGACACCGTTCCCTCCCCGTCCGCCGGGGCCGTCACCGTGCCGCTGTAGCGAAGCTCGTCGGAGACGATGCTCGTCAGCGTAGACACCAATATCTGGGATTCCGAGGACATCAGCGACTGCTGGTAGCTCTTGACCGCCAGGGACATTCCGTTCACCAGGCCGACGCTGAACAGCAGCACGATGATCACGGTACACAGCATCTCCACCAGGGTCAGGCCGGCTTTTGCTCTGTTTTTCACGGCGTGACCTCCCCATAGCGGTAATACACATACCCGTTCTCCGACTGATAGACCAAGATGGGCGAGGTGACCGTCTCTTGATTATCCCCTTCGACGGTCAGCATCCCCGCCGAGGCGGTTCGATCCCGGTCGGACTTGTAGGAGATGTCCGTATCCCGCAGCTGTCGATTGATTCGGGCCGCCGCAACAATGGCGGTGCTCAAAAACAGCATGATGAAGGTCACCAGCAGGATGGACACCAGGGATTCGACCAGGGTCTCTCCCCGCTTTTGAAGCAGCTTTTTCATGGCGTCTCCTCCTCAAGCATTCCCTGGCGAAGGATCACCGCGGCATCCTTGTTCCAGGCTGCACGGTAGGTCAGCGTCTTTGTCTTGTCGTTGCCGTTGGTGACCGTGTCCCGGTTAACCTCGCAGTACATTTGCAGCGTCATCCGGCACAGGGCATCGCTGCCCTCCTCTGTGGAGAATTCCGCGGTGAGCAGGTAGCGTCTGCTCTGGGAATCCTGCTCCACGGTGCTCTCGTCCCGCTCTTCCTTCAGGGTCAGGACCATTGTCACCGGAGCCAGGTCCCCGTAGCGCAGCACATAGGTCTGGGTGGGGGTAACGCCCGAAACGAAGGGCTTTGCCGAGGTGGGCCCGGCCATGACCTGGGCCAGAAGCCGGTCCACGGTCTCGGCGATGCTCTTGTGCTGCCGGTCCGTTGCGGGGCCAGAGGCCTCATGGTCAAATTTGGTCTCATTGTCAGGGTCTCCCCAATAGTAGCGGATAAAGCTGCGGCTGTAGCCCTCCTCCTCCAGGAGCGAATCCCGGAGGTACTCCGCCGCAGAGCTCACCGTCAGGTAGGCCTGCTGGTTATCCCGGCGGGTCTTCAGGGAGGAGGTGGCCGTGTTGGCAGCGGAGATGATCACCGTACTGACCATCACCGCCACCAGCAGCAGCAGGAGCGCCATCAGCAGAGTGGCCCCGCTGCGGCTGTGAAGCTTTCTTTTCATTGCGCCCATAGGGCTCTCTCCTTTCAGGCCGGATTTTTATGCTTCCCCTTCGGCTCCGTCCGAGCTGTTCGGTTCCGCAGGCGGCTCCTGCCGGGATTCCTTCTTGGGCTCCGTGGGCGGTTCCGGGGGTTCCGTGGTCAGGGTCTCCGAGGGCAGGGGCTCCGAGGGCGCGGGGGCCGAGTTTCCTCCCCCGCTGGGGGGCAGGAGGACGGGAGCGTCCTCCTGGAGCTCATCGGACTGCTGAATCTGCTCCCATTCCGCCCGAACGGTCACGGTGCTGTCGTTCTCCGCCGGGAAGTCGGCGGGCCAGGGGGCCCCGGGTTGGAGGACCAGGCTTTCGCTTGCGCGCCAGCCCTTAAAGTTGAAGCCTTCCCGGGTGATTCCCTCGGGCATGACATAGGTCGACTGGTTCCCATAGGTGAAGGTCTCATTGCAGGTGGGCACCGGATCGGTGCTGCCCATGCCGTCAAAGGCGATGCGGTAGGTGTTGACCTTCCAGCGGGCGCTGAGGGTCAATACCTGGCCGGGTTCGGTGGGGATGAAATCCTCGCCGCCCAGCAGGAGCTTGCCCTCAACCACCTGGGCCGTCCTGTCCGTGTCCGTTCCGCCGCTGAGATACCAGCTCACGAAATGGTAGCCCGTCCGGGTCCAGGTGGACTGCGCCAGGCCGGACACCGGTTCTCCAAAGGTCAGGTTGGTCCTGGGGATCTCGCCGCTCTCCTGCCAGCCTTCGAAATTGCCATCGTAGGCGATGCTGTAGGAAATGGGGGTCTTGTCCGGCAGGACATTTAGGTTCCCGGTGACGTTGCCCGTCACGGTCCACAGCCAGTAGTGACCCGTCCCGGCCTGGTCCTGGACCATCTGCCGCAGCTCGTCATTCAGGGAATTCAGGTCCTCCTCCGTGAAGGAGGCATCCTGCACCACCCGGAGCTCCTTCAGCGGGGCAGCGGTGGCCGTGTCGGCCTCCGGTGCGAAGAACCGGACCATATTGGGCCGCCGGTAGATCAGGTAATAGCTGCCAAGGGAATCCGTACCGTCGTCGTTCAGGCGGCTCAGGGTCAGCTCCAGGGTCCATTGCTTGTCCGGGGCGGTGCCGTCCTTCTTCGTCAGGGTCAGCTGCCGGTACTGGGCGTTCCCGGCGGTATCCTGAATGTCCCCAACGGTGAGGACATAGTCCCCGTTTGCGTAATAGGTTCCCTCGGGCAGGGCCTGGGCTGCAATGTGGGCGTCGCTTTCCACGGCGCTGCCCTCTTCCTGGGCCTGCGGAGCGTCTTCTTCGGCGGTCTGGAGCAGCTGGGGCGTCCATAGGGGCAGCTGGCAGCGGCTGCCGTCAATGGTCAGGTAGACGCTGTCCAGGCGGAAGTTGCTCAGATTTGCGTAATCCACGGTGGAATAGAGATACAGCGGCACGTCCGCAAGCTTCGGGGGCTGCTGGTCCTCGGCGGGGTCCTTGCCCTCCACCTGCCCATCCACAGGGGTATGGGGGACGCTGACCTGGCTGAAGTCCGTTCCGTCGCCCAGGCCCAGGATGATGCTGGGCTTAACGGTGACGGTGAACTGGGCCGTTGCGGTAACGCTGCTCTCGGAATTGGCATCCGGCTTATATTCCACCCGAACCACGGACTGGGGGCCGCTGAGGGTGCCCGCATGGACGCCCTCCACGGTCAGCAGGAACTTGCCCGCATTCTCCGGGTCCTCCGCCACGGACCATTTGGCCGTGCCGGTGCCCTGGATCTGGTCTCTCCAGGTGAGCAGCTCCTTGGAAGGCTCCACCAGGGTGCCCTTTGCATCCGTAAAGTGCACACCGGCGGTAACGGTATCACCCTCATAGACTTCCAGCTCGGTCTGCTCGATGACCAGCTTCAGGTCCATGGTCACGGTGACGGTCAGGTCCGCCGTGTAGGTCGTCCCGCCGTAGGGGTAGGACGCGCGGATGATCACGGTGCCGGGGGCCTGGGCCTTTACGGTAACATCTGTGGTGTATGTGGAATCATACGCCGTCCAGGAATCCACGATCGCCGCCCTGGTCTGGTTGAGCAGCTGGGCACCGTCCTCGGCATAATAGCTAAAGGAAATCTCCTGCGCGCTGTGCGTGACATTCGAACCCGCCGGGGGCACAAGCCGCAGCCGGAAGACCTCGGAGGCCTCATTGGGGCTAACCGCCTGGGGGGAAGCTTCCGCGTACTCCCGGGCCGTCTTGTCCGGGGTCTGGGTATTCTCCTGGGCCGCCTGGGGCGATGCTTCCGCATTCTCCTGGGCTTCCTGCTGGTCCTCGGAATCCGCCCCGTCGGTCAAAGCCGCCGCGGCTGCCTTGGTCTGGGGCAGGTCCTTGAAGAGGTCAATGGTCCCCTCGTTTTCCACCCAGTACAAGCCCAGCATAGGCCAGCTGCCATAGTGGACGTTGACCGTTTTGCCAAAGGAGTTGGTCTGGGTCAGAATCGTGGGGAAGGGATAGTTCAGGCCGGTAAGGAGCTTTTCATTGCCCGGGAAGCTGTACTTGCCGTTGATGGCAAAGCCGTTTTCCGTAACCGTTACGGTAGAGAAGTTCTTCTCGCCGGCATTCATCCCCTTGTTTAGATAGCCTTGCAGCTTCTCGCACATTTCCGCATAGGTGAGGAAGGGATTTCGCTCGTTCTTTAATTCGACTCTGCGGTCCGTCCACCAGTCATAGGTCTTACCGCCTTCTGTTTGCGTTTGCCCAGGCTCATCAGGCGATTTGTCCCGGCTCAGATTGACATTCATGTATCTTTTCTTTTGACCAACTACATAATAGTCATCTGCGTTTTTTGATGTACTGTCCAAAGCATAACAATTGATGATCACCACATAGTCGATTTCAACCGGCTTACACCTCCACTGAAATTCGCCATTGGAGCCAATCGCATAGCTGGCTCTGATATTGCTTCCTCTGGGCGGTACTTTCACAAAGCTATAGCAATTACGCAGCGTTGTGGGATTGCTGCTCTTGCCAATCAGAGATTGCAGGTTGCCCTCATTCCGAAGGACGATACCGCCGAGGATACCGCCAATCCAAATTCTGGAGGAACCGCCCGGATTCTTGCTTGTTATATTACCGCCCGCATAGCAATCTGTAATATAGCCTCTGGCACAGCCCACCAGGCCGCCTACACGAAGGTTTTGATAATCTCCCTGGTACGTAATTTGAAGGGAAATATCCGACACAGCAGTACAGTTGGTCAGATTCATGGTGCTGGTGCCTACCAGGCCGCCAACGCATCCACCACCCCAGCCAGGGTTAATGCTCTGCTTATCGATGATCGTGTATCCGGAAACCGTACAATTGGTCAGCTGGCTGCTGGCTTTGTTCTGAGCACCTGCCAAGCCAACCAAGCCGCCTACGGAATACCAGCTTCCGGAGTCGTTATGCACAATCTGCGAACCTTCGTCTGAGTACAGGATGACATTTTGCATGATTGCACCGGAGGTAACACCGAAAACGCCAATACACTGAGCATCCGTAGTAATGCTGATATTCTTAATGGTATAAGACTGGCCGTCATAGCTGGAGGAGAAGAATGTAAGAATTGCCCTCGCAGCGGGTTTATCACCTGCATCGTCTCTCATACCGCCAATGGGGGTATAATTTCCGAAGCTGCTGCCATTCAGATCGTGGTTTTGCACCCAATACAGATTCAGGTTTTCACTCTGGATATCATTCTGACCATCCACATATTTACCATAGGCCAGATAGGGATAAGCGTTGTACAGACTATCATTATTACCGGAGTTTTTATAGGAAATGTACGCACTATTGGTATTGGACCAGTAGTTCCAGTTGATGTTCTGAAGCTGGGCCACTGAGCGGATCTTGTAACTGTTTTTCTCCTCGCCCGGTTCCACATGGGAAATCGTCTTGGTAGTGGTATATCCATAGGCATTGGCAGTTTCCACGGTATCCAGGCTCATGGCATCGGCAAAGAACGGATTCAGCGTGAAGTTATACGTCAGATCGTTATAACTCAACTTCCATGTTCCGTTGGTCCTGCGATCGTAGTGCCAGGTTCTTTCCGAATAGTCATAGGTCTGCTGGCTCTTCAGATACATCTTCCCATCCTTGCTGCTCCCCGTCTGGAAGGCCTTGAAGACGTACTGGGGCATCTGGGCATGGAGGTTTTCGGCTGCGGTGTCGTTGACGGAGCCCTCGGGGATATTCCAATAGTTTTCATTATAAATGAAGCGGACATCGGAGATATCCGGGTTCACAATGCCGTCGCCCTTCAGGAAATAGCCGTAGCCATAGGCGGTGATGATGCCGCCGTCGTCGTGGGCGGTGCAGAGGGTGTTGTCCCGGAGGACGCTGGCACCGTCGTAGCCCACATAGCTCAGGTGGTAGCCGGGGTTGGAGCCCCCCTCCTCCAGCTCCCAATAGAAGACGCCGACGGAACCCAGATTCTTCTCGTGGTTGGGCCAGTTGCCCAGGTGCACGGGGGTCCCGGAGGAATCCCGGACGGCCGAGCTGTAGCTGAAGGTCTGGGTCTCGGTCTGGGGGTGCAGCAGGGTATGGACCCGGTCCACAGCGCCAAAGTCCGTAATGGCCATGGTCTGGAGCTGCTCGGCGGTGATGGCCTCACCCTCGGCATCCGTATGGCCGCTGTTGGAAATATTGAAGCTGTAGAGCTTGTTGGCATAGCTGTAGGTACCGCCGTCCAGGTAATAGCCCCGGTTCACGGTGCCGCCCTGGGGGGCGAAGCCGTAAACGGCGGTATCGCCGGAGACGGTGAAGGCCACGCCGCAATAGCAGTCCGTAACGCTGCCCTGGTTGTTGGCAACCAGCCCGGCCACGTTTGCCGTGGCCCGCTTGCTCTCCACAACGGTCACGGTGCCGAAGGCATAGCTCTGGGCAACCGCGCCGGTGGGGGTATTGAGGCCAACCAGGCCGCCCACATAGCCGGTGGAGCTGTTGAAGCGCAGGGTCACCGTGGGGGTATCGGCGCTGGAGGCCTGGACGATACCGGCATTCACGCCAACCAGGCCGCCCACATGCATGGTGCTTCGGCTGTAACCGGTGACCTGGAAGCTGTAGCCTGCGGCGGCGCAGTTGTAAACAACGCCCTCGTTATAGCCTGCCACAGCGCCCTGGCGCAGAACATCCAGGCTGCTGCTGATGGTGGTGCCGTTGACATCCCGCACCCCGCTGGACGCATACTCGATGCAGCCATAGGTATCGCCGGTGCTGCCCACCAGGAACAGGTTCTCCACATCACCCTCGGAGCCCACATAGCCAAAGAAGCCGGTATACAGGCTCTTGGACAGGATATCCGCATTGCGCACCTGGAGGCTCTGGCCGTTGAAGGCCGCATTGAAGGGGTATGCGTCACTGCCGATGGGTGCAAAAGCATTGGGCTGCTTCTTGCCGTCATAGTAGGTGCCCCAGTTATAGTAGGCGTCAAAGTCAACGGTCCGCTCCTGCAGGAAGGTATAGGTCTTGTCGGCGGTGTTGGTCAGCAGGTTCGGCAGGTCGTGGCGGCCTGCGTTGACCGTATTATTCTCCGCCAAATAGTAGTCGCTGAGGCTGTACAGGTGCCGGGCATCCCGGATGGAGACGGTGCCGGGGTTGGCAGGCATCTGCTCGCTGCGGATGACCGTCTTTGCAAAATAGGGGTTGAACCAGAACGTCTTCGGCGTGATGTCCACGCCGTAATCATTGGCGGGCTGGTAGCGAATCGCAACCTTGGAATAGAAGCTTCCCTCTTCTCTGCGGACACTGTCCTGCAAAAGCTTACCGAAGCTTGCATCCGTCCAGGTCGTCATCGGAATCAGATAATACGTACTGCCGCTTTCCGATTGTATCGTTTTGATCCTGGGATCGTTGTCCGTCTTGGTATACCAAAGGGTCTTTGTTGTATTGTTCTTATCGGTATACTCAACGGCGTACTGCCAGTATCCCGTGGGCAGCTCTGCCAGCAGCAGGCCGTAGCCATCGCCTACGATGGGCTTATCGGTGCTGAGCTTCAGGCCGGAGCCATAGACGCCGTAGGTGCCGTCGGCATACTCTTCGAAATAGACGAAGTTCCAGCCCTCGGCGTTCTCCTCCCAGTCGCCATAGTGGGGAATGCTCTTCAGCATGGGATAGGGATAGGTGGTCAGGCCCTGGTCCAGCAGGTTATATGGGGTCGTATCGCCGCCCACCTGGAACCGGAATGCACTGGAAAGGGAATTCGCGAATTCGGCAGAGGACAGCTCCTTGGAGGTGACGCTGCCGGTGCCGGGGATATCATAGAGAACTGCGGGGCTGCTAACCCCCAGGGCATTCCTGGTGGTGGTATACACCTTTTTCACGCTGCCGTTTCCGGCGGTGGTATAGATGGAGCCACCGGCGGGGACGGTATAGCTGACGGCGGTGTAGCCATAGTGAAAGGAGCCCTCTTTCAGCGCTCCGGGCAGGATGCCCGCAGCCTGGGCGGTGGCCACCTGATAGCCCGCGGTATAGAAGCCCGTGGCATAGATGCGGCCAACGGGGGCGGCACCAACCAGGCCGCCGGTGCGGCGGGAATTCAGGTAGCAGTCCGTATAGGCGGTGTTCACATTCAGGGTGCCCCGGACCAGGCCAGCCAGGCCGCCTGCGGCGTTGGCGGCCGCAACCGTGGTTGCGGAGGCGCTGGAGGTGACCCGCAATTCCTTGCCGGTGTCCACCAGGCCCACCAGGCCGCCGGCATAGGTGCCGTTGATGTAGCCGGGGACCTCTTCGGCGGTCTTATACTTGGTGACGGACAGGTCCGACAGGTAGACCCTGACGTTTTCCAGCTTCGTATCGCCGTCCACCCAGCCGATCAGCGCACCGGCATAGCCGGTGCCGGAGGCCACACGGGTATTGGACATGACCAGGTCCTTAACCTCGCCATTGTACTTGGCGAACAGGCCGCCATAGTCCGTGGTGCGGATATACATATCCTTGATGCTGAAAACGCCGCTTTCCGTGCTGTTGTCCCTGCCGCTGAAGCTGTCCAGATATTCGTTGGTAATGGGCTTGAAGCTATAGTAGCCCCCCGCGGGGTCCTTATAGGACAGGTCGTTCAGCAGAATGGCCGAGGTGACCTTGGGGTCTACATTGGACGTGGCGGTGTCCAGGTTCTGCAGGTGCCGCCGGTAGGCGATCCGGGCGACGGTCTCGCTGCCGCCCTTTTCGTAGGCAAAGAGGCTGTTGGTATAGACGGTGTAATTCGCCTTGTCCACCCGGGAGTCATCCGCGGTGACGCTGAGGGTCACCGCAATGTTGTTGCCGGGGACCAGGTCCGGGAACTGCTGGGAGAACTTCTTGCCCGTGTCCTCCAGGCTGTCCAGGATCATATCCGCCGTATACAGGCCGTTGCCTGCGGCGGTGGTGCTCAGCGTCCTGGTGACCTTCTTGGTGGGGTCCTTTTGGTCTGCAATGGTCACCTGGAAGGTCAGGCGGGGGGTGAAGCCGTTGCCCAGGTCCGGGCTCACGCAGCTGAACTTCGCCGTCAGCTTCTCGTTGTTCACGATCTCAATGGTAGGGTGCAGCAGATAGGTGCCGTTGATACGGGTCAGGTCGCCGCCGTAATAGCCGATGCGTGCCCCGTCGGAGAGACGGTTGCTGCGGATGCGCATATTGTCCCGGTAGTCCTCGCTGCCGTAAAAGCTGTCGGTCAGGTAGCTGCTGCCGGTCTTCTCCTCCGAATAGAACACGGCGTACACCAGGCCCGTGTCCGCATTGTACTCAATGATCCACTGGCTGCCCCACAGGTCCCGGTCCACGGCAGTCTCCGTCAGCAGCAGTCTGGCTGCGCTGTTCTGGGTCGTCTTGTCCAGGGCCTTTACATAATAGAAGGCAGGGGTCTCCTGCTCGGCATCCTCCTGGATGTCGCAGGGGGGAATGGACAGCTTGGCAACGCCCCGGTCCGAATCCAGGGCGAAGGAATCGCCGTAGCCCGCGGCCCGCAGCTCTGCCATGCGGTTCTGGGCCGCGGCATAGATGATCTCCGCCTTGGCATCCAGCTCCTTCTGCCGCAGATTCCTGCGCAGCGCCACAAAGCTCACCGTGGCCAGACTCATCAGGATCACCAGAATGGCCACGGTCACCAGGATCTCCGTCAGGGTAAAGCCCTTGTTTTTTCTGTTCTTCGGCAAGCAATCATATACCTGCTTCATGATCCAATCCTCCATGGGGAAAATGCTTTACTGGACGATCCGCTCGTAATAGGTGATGACCAGGGAGACGGTGATATAGTAGTCGCTGTCATCGTCCTCATCCCAGTGGATGATCTCGTTGGTGTAGTCCAGGTTTCCGTTGTTGATCTGCATGGACAGGTCCGAGATGCAGTTCACATTGTCGCTGTCGTGGAGCTCATCGATGATGGCCCGGGCCTGGGCGTAGGTGGGGGCCTGGAAGGTCAGGCTCACGGGGCGGCGGACCAGGTACTCCACATCCATGGTGCTCACGCCGCTGAAATTCAGGCTGTAGTCCAGGGACTTGTCCAGAATCCGGTGGAGCTCTACCAGCAGATTGCCGGAATTGTCATAGACAGGGATGGGGGTGGGGTCGCCGCTCGCGAAGAGCTCCTCCAGCTCCGTCTCCATCTGCTTCTTCTTTTGCAGCAGGGCGGTATTGACCAGGATCTCGTCCTGCTCCGACGCCGTCATGTTCCGGTAGTTTTCAATGCTTGTATTGATGGGCTCCAGCAGGAGCTTGAAATAGCCGATGCCGATGATCAGCACTGCCAGAATCACCAGCAGGACCTTTTCCCGGGTTGTAAATGCACGATTCATTTTACTTCCTCCTGTTCCGGCTGCAGGGCAATGGTGATGGTGAAGTCCAGGAGGGCGTTGGGGTCGTCCTTTTCCTCGGTAGAAGCCATGTTCAGGGATGCGGAGGCGACGATTTTCTCGGTTTGCAGCCGCTCAAACATGGCGGAGATCTGGCTCAGGTTCATGCCGGACATGGACACCACCATGACGCTGTCCCGCAGGGACAGGGTATTGATGCGCCCATAGGGCAGCAGCCGCGCCTCCACCAGGTCCAGCACGTCTGCCCGGTCCACCCGGGCCAGGCCGTTGGTATCCCCGGAGAGCATCCAGCTGCGGGAATAGGTGCGGTAGCGCTCCTCCACATTGGGATAGTCCGCAACCGCCTGCTGCATGGCCACATACTGCACATGCACCGCATTGTAGGCCCCTTCCGCCTGGGAGAGCCTGTCCAGCTGGTCGATGACCGCGAATTTGGCCACGGCGGCGGACAGCCCGGCGATCAGCACAAGGCCCACGCCCAGGGTGATCATATCCTTCTTCCGGGATTCCCGCTTGGCCAGGTTAATTCTTGTTTTGGTGGGCAGCTTCATGGCATTGGAAGCCTTGTTCGTTTTAACTGCTGTGCTCATAGCAAGTGCCTCCTTGAATTCTTACAGGCCGCAGCCCGCAGCCCGGGCAAAGAGCCAGGGCGTTTCCACATTGCCGGGGATGAGCGCGCCGATGTCCTTCAGCTCCAGGTCCGTCACCCGGGAGACGGTCTCCCGCAGGGGGGCGATGGCCGCGCCGCCGCCGCAGAGATAGACGGAGCGCAGGGACTGCTCCCGGTTGTTGTAATTATAGAAGTTTACGGCCTTCATGATTTCCACGGCCATGCGGTTGAAGAGCTCCAGGGTGCTGTCCTGGGTCAGGGCGCTTTCGTAGTCCGTCAGCAGATGGGTATGGGCCATATGGGGGTCAACACCCCGCTCGGAGGCAAGCTGCTGCTCCAAATCCCAGAGGCCCAAGTCCACCGCCCGGTGGGTGCGGAAGTGGCCGTCCCGGTAGATGAACATCCGGATACCCTTGTGGCCGATGTCCACAATGCACAGGTCCTCGTCTCCGGGAGCATTCTTTGCGTGGAGGGCCGCCAGGTTGCCGAAGGCCGCCTCCTCGGGCAGGGCCAGCTTCAGCTTGTAGCCCGCCCGGTAGAACATGGCCCGGTAATCCTCGACGGTCTTTTTCAAAGTAGCGCAGGCGAAAAGCCGCAGGCCGGTAACCTCGCCGGACTCGTCCTTCTCCGTGCCCTGGACCGCATAGTCAAAGTAATAGCGGCTCTTCTCCTGGTTCAGGTAGTCCTTGAACTCGAAGGGCAGATTGTAGTTCAGCTGGGCGTCGGTCATAGGCGGCACGGTAATGTTCCGGCAGAACACCAGGCTGTCCGGCAGGATCACCGCCGCGTCCTTCTTGATGGGCCCGGAAGCGCGCAGCTTCTCTTTCAGAAAATCCGCCAGCGCGTCCATAGACAGCACCGTCCCTCCGGACACCACATTGTCCGGCAGCTCCAGCGCCACCGCCTTCTTCACGCTCCCCCCGGAAAGGGTAACAACCTTCACCTGGGATTCGCCGATATCAAATGATGTTATGTTGTTGGGCATGGTAAATACCTCCTGAATACTCCTCTCTAACCTTCCCCTCCGGGGAAGGGGGACCGCCGCAGCGGTGGATGAGGGGCCTTGCGCGAGTGAGCTGTGGAAAAAGCGTTTCAATCCACGCCCCTGCGGCTGCCACTCTCGCTCATTTCGCCCCTCCTCAGTCTCGCTACCACGAGCCAGCTCCCCCGGAGGGGAAGCTTTTTTTGTTTTTCATTTCGCTACTTGCACCTCATATCCAGCCCTCATGCTAAGGTTCTTCAATATGTCCAGGCAAACTCCTTGGAAGTTTTCTGACATATCGCGGTTACTGTATCTCAAAACCATCAGGCCGAGCTCTCGCAGATAGGCATCTCGCTGCCTGTCATACGCTTCTCTGGCCTCTTCAAAATGCTGAGAACCATCCAACTCGATCACTGTTTTTGCCGAATGACAATAAAAATCAACAATGTAATAACCAATGACTTTTTGTCGGTTCACACGCACATTCAACCGACGCAGGAACTGAAACCATAGTTTTCTTTCCTGCGGCGTCATTTCTTTTCGGAGAGACTGTGCATTTGCACGGAGTTCCGGCGAACGCGGAAGCTGCATATGTAATCTCTCCTTTCTTTAACCTTCCCCCACTGGGAAGGGGGACCGCTGCAGCGGCGGTGCGTCGCGCAGCGAATCTAATCTTTCATAACTGCCAGTGGCAGTTATACCACAATTTATGGAAGAGGGGCCTCGGGTGATAGAGCGGTGCGTAATTTCCACTTTTTCTCACCATTCCCGCCCAGGACGCCCCTCTTCAGTCAGGGCTGCGCCCTGCCAGCTTCCCCGGAGGGGAGGCTTCTCTCCAAACTACAACACAACAGGAGGAATTCCCATGGCAACACAGCAGAAAATCGAAGAAAAGGTCAACGACCGCATGGAGAAAACCGAGGCGCGGATTCAGCGCTCGGAGGCACGGGAGGCGAAAATTCAGCATTATTTCCGCCATGTGCTGCATATTATGGAAAAGCTCATTGGGATTTTTACGCTGATCGTGCTGCTTGGCGCTTTTGCCAAGCTGATTTTGGAGTTGGTGCACCATCCCGGCTCCTCTGCCGATGTGCTGAGCTTTCTTCATGAGGTGCTGACCATTGTGGTGGGATTGGAGTTTGTGCGTATGCTCATCGACACCACCCCCGCCAATATTCTGGAGGTTCTGACCGTGGCCATTACCCGGCACGTGATTCTAAGCCACGACGACCCTGTCAGCAACCTTTTGTCCGTGGCCTGCATTGCCGGACTTTTTGCCATCCGTCGGTTCCTGTTCCGCAGAAACGAACTGACGGAAGAAATGGTGGAGCGGGAGTAATCTATTTTGCTGGGGCGGCAAAAAAATTACATCTAATTTACCTTTCCGGCAATTGACGGCAGGGCCGGAAACTGCTATGATAAGTCCGTAAGCAAGAGAGAAAATCCCAAAAGGATTTCCGGAAAGGAGGTTTTTCCGTGCACATTTCCGCTTATGTCTGGCTGGTCCTTCTGATTCTTTTTCTGATGGCCGAGGGTGCCACCGTGGCGCTGGTATCGCTGTGGTTTGCAGCCGGGGCGCTGGTGGCCATTATCGCCGCGCTGCTGGGCGCATCCGTTGGCTTGCAGCTGGCGCTGTTTCTGGTGGTCAGCGTGGCGCTGCTTGCCATGCTGCGGCCGGTGCTGAAAAAGTACGTGAACCCAAAAATTCAGAGGACCAATGTAGATGCTCTGGTCGGGCAGGAATGTACCGTCATCGAAGCCATAGATAACCTGGCAGCAACGGGCCGGGTAAAGATGGGCGGTATGACCTGGAGTGCCAGGAGCATCGGAGAAGAGAATATCCCCGCAGGAACCGTTGTGAAAATTGAGGCAGTGCAGGGCGTGAAGCTTCTGGTTTCCCCTGTGGCTGTCCAGGAAGCCGTAAGGTAAAAAGGAGGAACATCTATGCCTATTGTATTGCTTATCATCGTCATTCTCGCCCTTGTCATCATCATTTCCAACATCTCCGTGGTCCAGCAGTCCCGGGCCTATGTTGTGGAGCGGTTGGGCGCTTTCCACAGCGTGTGGGGCGTGGGCATGCACTTCAAGGTGCCCTTTATTGACCGGGTTGCCCGGAAGGTGAGCCTGAAGGAGCAGGTCCTGGACTATCCCCCCCAGCCCGTGATCACCAAGGACAACGTGACCATGCAGATCGATACCGTCGTCTACTTCCAGATCACTGACCCCAAGCTCTACTGCTACGGCGTGGAGCAGCCCATGATGGCTATGGAGACCCTGACCGCCACCACTCTGCGTAACATCATCGGCGATTTGGAGCTGGATCAGACCCTGACCTCCCGCGATGTGGTCAACACCAAGATGCGCTCCATTCTGGACGATGCCACGGACCCCTGGGGCATCAAGGTCAACCGTGTGGAACTGAAGAACATCCTGCCTCCTGCAGACATCCAGAACTCCATGGAGAAGCAGATGAAGGCCGAGCGTGACCGCCGTCAATCCATCCTTCAGGCCGAGGGCCAGAAGAAGTCCGCCATCCTCATTGCCGAGGGCGAAAAGGAATCCGCCATTTTGAAGGCCGATGCTGAGAAGCAGGCCGCCATTCTCCGGGCTGAGGCCGAGAAGCAGGCTGCCATTCTGAAGGCTGACGGCGAAGCCCAGGCCATTCTGGCAGTGCAGCAGGCCCTGGCCGACTCCATCGCCATGCTGAACGAAAAGGCCCCCAATGACAGCGTTCTGCGGCTGAAAGCCATTGAGGCCATGCAGAAGGTCGCCGACGGCCAGGCCACCAAGATCATCATTCCCAGCGAAATGCAGGGTCTGGTGGGTCTTGCCAACGGCATTGTAGAAGGTACCAAGTAACCCCATCCGCCGCCGTGAAAAACCGGCGGCGGTTTTCTAAAGGAGCGTTCCCTATGGAAAAGCGTTTTGTAAAAATCTATTCCCAGGGCTTTGTAGGGTCTATGGAAATTTGGGTGGACACCCAGACCGGTGTCAATTATTTGTCCCAGCAAAGCGGATACGGCGGCGGCCTGACGGTTCTCCTGGACCGGGACGGCAAGCCTGTGATCTCCCCCCTGCCGGTGCAGGAGGAAAAGTAAAAACCTTCCCCTACGGGAAGGCATTGGGGCTGTTAGAAAACGCTCTGTCATTGCGAACCAGCGCGCACGCTGGTGTGGCA
>OLHA01000418.1_pt1 | contig 24915 bp, 18 predicted proteins | sample 1605961 | NCBI WGS metagenome assembly OLHA01 (sample SAMN03283288) | human gut metagenome | biome: human-associated habitat; material: feces | host: Homo sapiens | place: Peru | collected 2012
ATGGTGTTAGTGTACTTCCTAACCTTAAATCATATCCAGAATGTGAAAAAGTATATTTTGATAATTTTAGTGATTTATTTGAAAGAAATAATATAAATGAGAATACAGGTGTAGAAGATTTAATGTTATTTTTATTACAAAATAAATTTATTCAAAATTTACATTGCCTAACAGGTTCTTCGATGGCATGCATTAAATCTATTATCTATAAAATAAAAGAGAATAATAAAAATAGTGTAGAATCTTTACAACTTCGTAAAACTATGATATCATAATTCTCGTTTGATTTAGTTTTACAAAAAAGATAAAAACTATTGACAAGTAGTAAAATAAAATGTATACTAGGTAAGTAGAAAAAGGAAAGCAGGTATTCACTGACCTCACCCGATAGCAATCAGTTATGGGTTTAATGCCAATATAAAAAATTATATATAGGGATTAATAGGTGAATACTTTGTGTATTCACTTTTTTATGGAGGTGTTATTTATAGCTAGTAAAGACAGAGATTTGTTTATTAATGAACAAATAAGAGCAAAAGAAGTAATGGTTATTGGACCACATGGAGAACAATTAGGGGTAAAACCAATTAAAGATGCATTAACACTTGCAAGTTATGCAGGATTTGATTTAGTTTTAATTAGTCCTAATGCTAATCCACAAGTTTGTAAGATTATGGACTACAATAAGTTCAAATATGAAAACAAGAAGAAACAAAAAGAAAATATGAAAAAGCAACGTGAATCTAATTTAGAAATGAAAGAATATCGTTTGTCTGTTACAATTGATGTTCATGACTTTAATACCCGTGTTAATAACGCTAGTAAATATCTAGAAAAAGGACATAAAATTAAAGTTAGTATTCGTTTTAAAGGAAGGGAAATGGCTCATCCAGAATTAGGTAAAGATGTGTTACTTCGTTTTGCAGAAGCTGTTAAAGCTATTGCGGTCATTGAACAACAACCAAAACTTGAAGGTCGTTTTATGACAATGATTTTGATGCCAAATAATAATAAGTAGGAGGAAATATTATGCCAAAGCAAAAAACACATAAGGGAACTGCTAAAGTAGTTACTAAAAGAAAAAATGACGTTAAAATAGGTCATCCAGGTACTAGACACAATACTGGAAAGAAAAATGCTGCTTCAAATAGAGTAGGTAGAAGTGCATCTTCTATGAGTAAAGCAGATATTAAAAGATTAAAAGATATTTTATAGGATTTAGGAGGAATTAAGTATGACAAGAGTTAAAGGTGGTACGATTCATCGTGCTCGTCGTAAAAAAGTATTAGATGAAGCTAAAGGATACTTTGGAAGTAAACATAGATTATATAAAACAGCTAAAGAACAAGTTATGCATTCAGGAAAATATGCATATAGAGATAGAAGACAAAATAAAAGAGATTTCAGAAAATTATGGATTACAAGAATTAATGCAGCATGTCGTATGAACAACATTAGTTATTCTAAATTTATGAATGGACTTAAGAAAGCTGAAGTAGTTATCAATAGAAAGATGTTATCAGAAATTGCTATTGATAATCCACAAGCATTCAGTGATTTAGTTGCTATTGCAAATGATGCATTAAATGGTAAAAAAATAGTTGAAAAAGCTGTTAAAGTAGAAGCTAAAGAAACTAAAGCTCCTGCTAAAAAAGCTCCAGCAAAGAAAGAAACTGCTAAAAAAGAAGTTAAAGAAGATATCTCTAAATTAACAGTTGCTGAATTAAAATCTATGGCTAAAGAAAAAGGTGTAGAAGGATATTCTACAATGAAAAAAGCTGAATTATTAGATGCTTTAAAATAATCATTTTATGATTATTTTTTTATTTTGCTGGTTTACATTTCACAAAAATAATGATAAAATATTAACTAGGAGTGATAGGTATGGTGGATGTGGGGAAAAATTTAAAAAGAGTTAGGCTATTAAAAAATTTGTCATTAATTGAAGCAGGAAAATTACTAAATATGTCTGCTCCAGCTGTTTCTAAATATGAAAGAGGTGAAATTGTTCCAAATTCACAGAAGTTAATTGAGTTTGCTAATGCGTATAATGTCAAAGTGTTAGAATTGCTAAAATCTTATAATACACCGGAATTAAAATTTACTGCATTTAGAAAAAAACAAAGATTACAAGGAAAAAAGTTGGAATTACTCAAAGATGTAATAAGTAATGATGTAGGAAGATATATTGAAGTAGTTGAATTAAATAGCTTTGATTCAAAAACTGTTAGTTTAAAAAAATATTCATGCAATTGTATTGATGATGCAGAAAAAGCAGCTATTTCTTTTAGAAAAGATTATGAGATTTCAAATAATCAACCTTTATCAGATTTAACAAATTTTTTAGAAAATCTTGGTATTATAATAATACAAATAAAAAATAGTAATAATGTATTTTCTGATTTTGACGGATTGAGTGAAGTGGTTAACGGTATTCCTATAATAGTAATTTTAGATGATATTAATGATGGAGCAAGGCAAAGGTTTACTATTGCTCATGAATTAGGTCATTTAATGTTGGATATTAAAAATAAAGATTTAGATGAAGAAAAAATATGTCATCGATTTGCAAGTGCACTTTTAATGCCAAAAACAGCTATTTTTAATGAATTTGGTTCCTCTAGAAATAAAATCAGTTTCTATGAATTAGAAGCATTTAAATTAGAATATAAAGTTAGTATAGCTGCCACTTTATATCGTTTAAAAGATTTAAAAGTTATTTCTGAATATTTGTTTACAGAATTAAATAAGTTTCTTAGTATGAAAGGGTATAAAAAGAAAGAACCATTTCTTATTTCACTCGAAAAAACGTATCAATTTAAAAAGATTGTTCACAGATTAGAAGCTGATGATATAATATCTTTAAATAAAGCATGCGAATTATTAGGTACAACTATAGATGAATATAACAACGAAGATAATAATTACAGATACTAATATAATAACGGATTTAAATAATGCTGGTATTTTAGACAAATTTGTATGCTTAGAAAATGTTTATATAAATGATATGGTTAAAAATGATGAAATAAATTTTTCAACTGGAGATGTTTCTATAATTAATAAATTAAAAGTATTAGGTGCAAGTAGTGAACAAGTTATGGAAATGTATGAAATATGTAAAGAAAATAAAAAACTGTCGAATTACGACGTTATAAATTATATAATTGCTAGAGACAATAATTATATACTTGCAACAGGGGATAATAGATTAAAAGCTTTTTCTGAACAAAATGGTATTGAAGTAATTAGGACATTAAAGATAATAAGATTAATGAAAGAAAATAATATTATTTCAGTAAAAAAAGCAGTTGAAGCCTGTATACTTTTGAAGAATGATAGCTGTACAAGAATTCCAATAGATGATATAAATGATTTAATAAAAGAATTAGAGAGAGATTTAAGTGTATGTTAAATCTCTTTTATGATATAATGAATATGGTGATAATATGAAGAAAGTATTAACAATAGATGGTAATGAAGCTTGTGCAAGAGCTTCTTATATATTTACTGAAGTTTGTGGTATATATCCAATTACTCCTTCTAGCCCTATGGCAGAACATATTGATGAATGGAGTAATAATGGTCTTAAAAATATTTTTGGAGACAAAGTAAAAGTAATTGAAATGCAGAGTGAAGCAGGAGTGGCAGGACTTGTTCACGGTTCTTTAAAAGCAGGATGTTTAACTAGCACTTATACTGCTAGTCAGGGATTACTTTTAATGATACCAAATATGTATAAAATAGCTGGTGAAATGTTACCTTGTGTTATTCATGTTGCGGCACGTTCCCTAGCAACACATGCTTTAAGTATATTTGGTGATCACCAAGACATATATGCAACAAGACAAACAGGATTTGCTATGTTAGCATCATCATCTGTTCAAGATGCTTTTTACATGTCCTTAATCTCGCATCTTTCAACGATAGAAAGCAGTATTCCTTTTTTACATTTCTTTGATGGTTTTAGGACTAGTCATGAAATTCAAAAGATAGAAGTGTTAGAAAGTGGAGATATTAAAAATTTAGTAGATTACGAAAAAATAACAGAGTTTAGAAATAGAAGTCTTAATAATAATCTAGGTTTTACTTCAGGTACAGCTGAGAATGATGATATTTATTTCCAAGCGACAGAAGTTAGAAATAAGTTTTATAATAAAGTTCCAGATATTGTAAATGATTATATGAATAAAATAAATAACCTGGCAGGAACTAATTATAAACCATTTAATTATTATGGTTCATCTAAACCTAAAAAAGTTATTGTTGCAATGGGATCTGTTTGTGAAACAATCAAAGAAACGATAGATGTTTTAATGCAAAATAAGTACGAGGTAGGACTTGTTGAAGTCCATCTATATCGTCCATTTAGCGTTGATTATTTAAAAAGCGTTTTACCAAATACGGTTCAAAGTATTGCTGTTTTAGATCGTACTAAAGAACCTGGTAGTGTAGGTGAACCATTATACTTAGATGTAGTTTCTGCTTTAAAAGATAAAAATATTACGATAGTTGGAGGTAGATACGGTTTATCAAGTAAAAATACTACTCCAGCTCAAATAAAAGCAGTATATGAAATGTTAGATAATCCTGTTAATAATTTCACTATTGGTATTAACGATGATGTAACAAATACCAGTTTAAAAGAAGAAACTAATTTTAAAACTAATAATTCAAGAGAATTTATTATTTATGGTTATGGTAGTGATGGCATGGTTAGTGCTTCTAAATCAATTATGAAATTAGTTGGTGATAATACAAATAATTATGTTCAAGGATATTTTCAGTATGATTCTAAAAAATCAGGTGGTGTTACTAAATCACATTTAAGATTTTCTAAAAATAAAATAAGATCAACGTATTATGTTGATAATCCTGAATTAGTAGTAGTCACAAAAGATTCTTACTTAGATACATTTGATTGTTACTCTAATTTAAAACCTGGAGGAATATTTATTCTTAATACTATTAAGAGTGAAGATGAATTAAATAAGTGTTTACCTAAAAAATTAAAAGAATATATGTTAAAAAATGATATTACAATTTACACTATTAGTGCTTATGAATTAGCTGTTAAAGTAGGACTTAAAAATAAGATAAGTACTATTTTGGAAAGTGTTATTATGTATGTAACAGAGCTACTTGATTATGAATTTGCTAAAAGTAAGATGAAAGAATATGCTTACAATAAGTTCTTTAAAAAAGGAGATAAAGTAGTAGAATCTAATTATGAAGCAATTGATAATGCCATTACATATTTACATAAATTAAATCTTACTTTAGATGATGGAATAGAATTGAATTATAAAGTCGATACGGTTTATGATGCTATGAAACATCGCATGGGAGATAGTGTTCCGGTATCTGCTTTCTTAGAATACCCAGATGGAAGATTTTTAGGTGGCACTAGTAAATTAGATAAAGCTGCTATTTCAGAAATAGTCCCTAAGTGGATTAATACTAATTGTATAGAATGTGGAAAGTGTTCTATCGTATGTCCTCATGGTGTTATTAGAACATTTATGTTAAATGAAGAAGAATATAATAGTGCTCCTGATTATATTAAAGAAAGATGTAAAGAAGCGATAGGTAAATTTGATAGTAAACATTACTTTATTGTTGCTATATCAATTAAAGATTGTACAGGATGCGGGTTATGTATAAAATCTTGCCCTGGTAAATCAACTGTTAAAGCACTTATTAGTAGTGCTTTAGAAACAGAATTAAAAAATAAAGAACAAGAAGTATTTGATTACTTAAGTAATAATATAAGTGATAAAGATATTTTACCTAATACTATTAAAGGTACACAATTAAAAAGCCCTAAGTTTGCATTTAGTGGGGCTTGTGCAGGTTGTGGGGAACCTGCTTATATAAAACTATTAACACAGATGTTTGGAGATTCTTTAATTATTGCTAATGCAACAGGTTGCTCATCTATATATGGTGGTAGTGCTTCTTCATTACCATATACAATTCCTTGGGCTAATTCTTTATTTGAGGATAATGCCGAGTTTGGATTTGGTATTTTAAATGCCACAAAGTTTATCAAAACAAGAATTGAAAGAATAATGGAAGATAATTTAGATAATGCTAATAAAGAATTATTTGAAGAATACTTAAATAATAAAAATAGTATTGATATAACAAGAAAAGTATTTAATAACATAGATTATGATAATTGTCCTAAGGAACTAAGTGAACTAAAAGACTATATTCCAAATAAATCTGTTTGGGCTATAGGTGGAGATGGTTGGGCTTACGATATCGGATATGGTGGTATAGATCATGTCTTAGCGAGTGGCGAAAATATTAATATCTTAGTTTTAGATACACAAATATACTCCAATACAGGAGGACAATCATCTAAAGCTAGTCCTAAAGGAGCTATTGCTTCGTTTGCATCCAAAGGTAAATTAAATAATAAAAAAGATTTAGCACGTATAGCGCTTTCTTATCCTAATGTATATGTGGCAACTGTATCAATGGGTCATAATCAAATGCAAGTGATCAAAGTATTAAAAGAAGCTGCCGAATATGATGGACCATCAATAGTTATAGCGTACTGTCCATGTATATCACATGGTATAGAAGGTGGAATGACTAATAGTTTAGATATGTCTAAGTTAGCAACCGACTGTGGTTACGCTCCAACTTTTCATTATAATCCTGAAACAGAAGTATTTACTTTAGATAGCAAAAATTGTGATTTTGATTTATATGAAGAATTCTTAAATAAGCAAACTAGATATTCAATGCTTAAAAAGATTAATCCTGAACATGCTTCAGAACTTTTAAGAAATAATAAAGAAAATGCAATTAAAAGATATGAATACTATAAATCATTAGTAACAGAAAAAGACAAGTAAAATTGTCTTTTTAAATACAAAAATAGAACGGTCCCCCTGAGAACCGTTCCAATAAAAGAATAAAAAGGGGTTGGCTAGTGTGATACTAGCGCCAATTCGCCTGATTTCTCGAATTGGTACTGTATATACTAATCGAAAAAGGGTGATTTGTCAAGTCTTTTACTAAAAAAAGGTAAAAAAGTTATTCTTGACACGAACAAATGTATAATATATAATTAAATTATGGTGATAGTATGGAACTAAGTGAAATAAAAAGTGTAGGTCCTAAGACGATAAGTATATTAAATAAAATGGGTATATATGATGATAATGATTTAAGAGAATATTATCCTTATCGTTATGACATTATTAAAAGAACTGATCTTTATAGTGAGAGAGTTATTATAGATGGAGTTGTGGAAACTATTCCACAAGTGTCTTTTTTTGGCAAAAGAAAGAATAGATTGTCATTTAATTTTAATACCGGTAGTAAACTATGTAAGGTTGTTATTTTTAATCGTTTATTTTTAAAAAGTAAGTTAGTACCTAATACTAAAATTATTGTCATTGGAAAATATGAAGATAAGAATAATACCTTAGTCGCATCAGATATTAGATTTGGTGTTTTAGATGATGTTCATCACTTTGAACCTATTTATCACACTGTAAATGGTATTAGTAGTAAACAGTTGAATCAAATTATTTTATCTTGTTTAGATAATGATTTTAGTGTAAAAGAATATGTTCCTGATTATCTAGTAGATAAGTATCACTTAAATAATAAAAAAGATAGTATTAAAAGTATTCATAATCCAAATAGTAGTGTTAGTCTCAAATCATCTATTAACTATCTTAAGTATGAAGAATTATTCTTATATATGTTAAAGATGAATATATTGCGTGCTAATAAAAATAAAGAACTTGGATTAGAAAGATGTGTTGATTATAAAAAAATAGAAGAGGTAATAAATAATCTACCTTTTACTTTAACACCTGACCAATTAAAGAGTATTAAGGATATATATGCTGATTTAATAAGTAATAAAAGAATGAATAGATTATTACAGGGTGATGTTGGTAGTGGTAAAACTATCGTGGCATTCCTTAGTATTATTATTAATTATTTTAGTGGTTATCAAAGTGCTTTAATGGCTCCTACAGAGATACTTGCAAATCAGCACTTTCAAAATTTTATGAATTTATTTTCTAATTACGGTATTAATTTAGAACTATTAACAGGTAAAACAAAGAATAAAAAAGATATATATAAAAGACTTAAAAATGGTGAAATAGATGTTTTAATAGGAACCCATGCTTTGATTAGTACTGATGTAGAATATAATAATTTAGGTTTAGTTATTACTGATGAACAACACCGTTTTGGGGTTAATCAAAGATCTAATTTAAGAAATAAAGGTAAGAAAGCAGATGTTTTATATATGAGTGCAACCCCAATACCAAGAACTTATGCTTTAACAATCTATGGTGATATGGATATATCTAATATTAAAACGATGCCAAGTGGTAGAAAAGAAGTTATTACAGAAATAAAAAGTGAAAAAGAAATAAGAGATGTTTTGATGCTTATGTATCAAGAGTTAAAGAAAAATCATCAATGTTATGTAATAGCGCCGTTAATTGAAGACAGTGATAAGATAGATTTAACTAATGTTGAAAAACTTGAAAGTGAAATGAATAAAGCATTTGGTAAATTGTATAAAATAGGTGTTCTACACGGTAAGATGAAACAGGAAGAAAAAGATTTAATTATGCAAAAGATGAAAGACAATGAGATTCAAATTCTTATTAGTACAACAGTAATAGAAGTAGGAATAGATGTTCCTAATTCAACGGTAATGGTTATTTTTGATGCTTTTCGTTTTGGTCTTTCTCAGTTACATCAATTACGTGGTAGAGTAGGAAGAAATAGTTTGCAATCTTATTGCGTTTTGATTAGTAATGTGGAAAAAGAAAGATTAAAGATTTTAACTACTACTAATGATGGTTTTAAAATAAGTGAGGAAGATTTTAAATTACGTGGTAGTGGTGACTTATTTGGTATCAGGCAGAGTGGTGATATGTCATTTAAAATTGCCAATATTAAAAATGATTATAAGATGTTACTAATGGCTAAGGATGACAGTATGGAATATTTAGAATCTAAAAAATATTTAGATAATAAAAACATTTTAGATGTTGTCAATAAAATTTCTAATTTGGATTAAGCTATTGACTTTTTTAAAAGTTCCATATATAATTTAAATAGCGTAAGAATAGTACTTACGCTATGAATACTTTTATATTACGTAACATAGAAGTATTCAACAAACCCCCTGAAATCCTAGTCGAGAGACTAGGATATTTTGTTTTGAAAATATAAATAATTAACTATTAAAGGAGGTACTATGGATAAAAAAATACAAGAAATATATATAAATTTAGATGATTCTGGAAAACTGACAGCAAAAGAACAAATAAGCGTTTATGGTGGATTAGTGTTTTTGTCAAAAAAAGAAAAGGATAAGTTTATAACACAGTATAGAAGTATTATTAATGATATAAAGTGTGAGTATTGTGAACAGTGTAACAATGATTGCCCAGAAATAAAAAATACAAATATTAAGAAAACAGATAAAAGAAGATTAATGAATTATATTAAAAAGTATTATGTAGTTGCTTTAGTAATAAAAAATGATGATATATATGAGCATATTAAACAAAGTAAGGCAGCAAGAGGAAGATTTGTTGATTACGCCATACGTCGAATGATTAAAGAGATGATAAAAAGTTTAATAAAATGTAATAGTATAGACCCTAATTTACCTATTAAATTAATAATTAATATAGATCAACAAAGTACTAAAAGTAATGGATATTATAATCTACATGATGGTTTAATAGAGGAACTAAAGTATGGTATTTTAAATTATAATTATGCGTCTAAAATAAAACCAATAATTTTTTCTGACTTGGATGTTGTAGTATCATATCAAGATTCTGGGAAAAGTTATGTTGTCCAAGCAGCGGATTTATTAGCAGGAACAATTAGAAGAACAGCATTAGATAATCAAAGCGTAATTGATCAATCATTATCTAAATTTGTAGATTTTAAAATAATTCTTCCTTAAACAGAAAAAAAGCCACCAAAGTGGCTTTTTCCCAGTTAGGGCGACGTACACACAGCACGCTTAATTATAAAATCGTATCCTAACTATCGACCTGTCGAGATCTCTCTCCGGTACTACAATAATACTATAAATTAAAATAAATGTCAATATTAAGCATTATTGTATATTTTTATTATATGTTATTTTTATTAAATAAATACTTTAAGAAGATATTATAAATTAAATATATGTATATATTTTTTATTCTTCCAAAATCCATGTGATTTCAGCTTTGTATTCTTTCTTGTTTTCTAGATAATCTTTTAATTGAAATAATATTCCTTCATTTTCATTCCAACTAATATTTGTAACTTTAATTGAACCACCATTACTTTCACCGGTGTAAACTAAAGTAGGAGTGCTAGATAAAATGTTAATTTCACCTAGATTGTTAACATAAACAAGAGAGTCTTTTAGAATTATTTCATCATCAGATTCTAAATCGTGATTAATAGTTGCGTATAGCTTCCAAGAAGAACTATCTACTCTAGAATCAGTAACTGTGATTATTAAATCGTTTAGTCTAGGATAAAGAAGTGGGTTATCGCTTATAGGGGATAACTTAAATTCAAAATATTTGGTAGCTGTATCTAGTGTTAGTTCACCACTATAAACAATTTCTACCGTTTTATTATAATATAATACAGTGTCATAATTTTTAACTATGAATGATATAACAGTACCTACATCTAAAGTTTCTTGATAATCATAACTAAAAATTCCTTCTTCGTTAGCTTTAACAATAGTACTTACATCATTATATTCAATTAAAATTGATGCATTAGAATCGGTTATACCACTCATATTTGTATCTTTATCTGTTATAGAATTTAAACGTAAAGGTACAGTACCAATCGATAATATTTTTTTATTAGGAAAATTAAAATTAGTCAAATCAGGAAGTATCTTTAATTCTTCTTCAGTATAATTATTAGTACTTATAGTTGTTTTAGTACTATTAAATGTACCACTAATAGTAGATAAACTATTATTCTTGTACCACGAATAAGTAGGTAGGTTATCTTTTGATATGTCGACAGAGTAAGGTACAACTTTATCAAACATATTTATTCTTGAATATGAAAAAGAAAAGGGAACGGTTGTTGAAGTATTGAAGATGTTTGCTTTACTATTATATAAAATAACTTTATTAGGATTATTTAAATATAGACCAGTGTTTGCTCCTTGAAATGAAATATTATAATTATTGTCAGTTATGTTAGGATAATCGTTTGTTATTAATAAAGATGAATTAGTATTTAAAGTGATTGTACCATAACTATACCATGTCGCGTAGCTTCCACTGTAATTAGTTTTAGTGATAGAAAATAAAGCATTTTCATCTATAACAGTTGTTTCTGTTCCATTTGTTCCATAGGCAAGTCCGTTATATGTGGTTAGGTATAACGAAGCATTTTTAGAAATAGTAAATTTTAAATTAGTAACGCCATAGAATAGCTCTCGTTTTTCACTCACTATTTTAACATTAGCGTCTTTTAAAATAGTAAAAGATGGATTAGCATTACGAAACCAGAATGTAGAGTTACTAGTTGATTTATGAGTAATAGTTGTATTACCACCAATTTCAATTTGATTGCATTCAGCAACTTCATTACCAGTTGCATAACTATCTTCAATAGTTATATTAGCGTTTATAAAACGAGTAAGTCCATAAGGATTAAAACTTATTTGTGGACCTTGATAAGTGATATTATTATATTCAACTGTAGTATTTTTATAACCGCTTGCATCAGGAACATATATTACTCCATAATAGTTATAACCTGTTATTTTCAAATTTTTAACGGTTACATTAGTTATAGTTGGGGAAGAAATATTTATGGTATCACCAGTTCCTAATTTTTTTTGATCAGTGAATTCATAGGTGATGTTATTATAAGTACCATCAATAACTATATTATTTTTATTTTTTGATATAGTTATACCACTTTCAAGAGTGATGTTATTTCCAAAATAAATATATGTGTAGGCATTATCTTTTTCTAATGCTTCTTTTAATTCGGATGACGAGGTAACAACCACAGTATTTTCATTGATAATTGTCATATAATTACCCCCTTACTATATTTTATTATGATAAACAATTTACTAATAATTAAGATGTTACTATATGAATAAATATTTATTAGTTTGTATATAATATAAATGTATATAAAAATGCATTCTTTAGCACTTATCACTTGACAGTGCTAAAGAAAAGTGGTATTATTATATACGTAAGGTGATGATACCTTACAGGTATTAAAATTATATATATGTGCTACCTATATGGTGTCAACACATAAAGAAAGGAAGTAGATTTGTATGATGTTAGTACCAAGAAATAATTTTGATTTGTTCGATGATATGTTTGGAGATCCATTTTTCACAAAACATGAAAATAAGATTATGAAGACAGATATTAAAGAGAGAAAACATAGTTATGTTATTGATGTTGATTTACCAGGGTTTGATAAAAAAGACATTAAGATAGATGTAACTGATGGATATTTAACTATTAATGCCAAAGTAAGCTCTGAAGACAAAGAAGATAAACATGAAAAATATGTTAGAAGAGAAAGATATTTTGGAGAATGTTCACGTAGTTTCTATGTTGGAGAAAATGTTGAATCTGAAAATATTAAAGCTTCATTTAAAAATGGTATCTTAAGTTTGGAAATTCCAAAAGTTGAAGAACAAGAAAAATTACCTGAAAAGAAGTACATTGAAATTAGTGACTAAGTAGTTAGTTTTAATAGAACAAGTTTAATGCTTGTTCTTTTTTTGACATATTTAAAATAATGATATATAATAGCCCTTAATTATGGGGGTTATATTATGGAAATGAAAAATAAAGAGGAATTTAAAAGATATCTTAGTAGTTTAAAAGAATTGGGATTTGGATCAAGTGGTGTAACGTATTATGATGCTAAAAGATCAAAAGTTATTAAAGTATCACATGATTATCTAACTGAAGGTATTAGTTATTATTCTGAAGATGTTTTAGCTTTTAAAGATTGTCAAAATAATACATATATATTTGCTGATGATAATATAGTTATAGATGATAAAATCGTTGCTTATACCATGCCTTTCGCACCAGGAAAACCATTATATATGATAAATCAACTTAGAATAAAATATGATAATTTCATGAATGCTGTTATTAACTCTATGACTGATGTTGAAAAAATTAGTAATTATGGAGTAGAAAGTTTTGATGTTATTTATAATATGATGTATAGTTCAAAAAAATTGAGTATTATAGATCAAGATGAATATTCACTTTCTAAAATGAAAATGGAAGATGGTGATTTATTAAAATATAATTTTTATCAATTTAATACTAGTATTATGCTATTTTTAGTGGATTCATTCTTTGATAACTTTGTAAACAACAATAAATCTTTACATGAAATGTATAATTCTAAAGATGTAAATATAAAAGAATTTCTAATTTTATTTAAGAAAAGTTTAAGTGAGTATGCTTCTAAGGAAATTGTAACTTTAAATGATGCAAAAGGTGCTTTAGATAAAAGAAGAATTGAAAAGAAATATATTAGGGATATAAGATGTATTTAAAATTAATATCAATAAAAAGAGGGGAGTTATATGAAAGCAGAGGATAAACTAGATTTTATAAAAGATTATTATGCTGGTAACTTACATTTTCTATCTTTTATAATGGGATTTACTTATGATGCTTTAGAAAAGGATGATCCTATTTTAGATAAAAAATTTAACAATGCGGCTAGAGTAGGATGCCTTACAGGAATGCTTTTAGCAATTAAAGAAGATTTAGTAGAAAAGAAAGGAAATTTAACTTATGATTCTAAAATATTTTTGGAGGATTTAGAAGTGGCAGTTAATATAATTGCTACAAAAACTGATAAAGGATATGAAATTGGTGGGTATGTTTTTAAAGATGCTCCGACATTGTTTGCAGAAATAAGAAATAAACTTGCCCATGGTAATTTTAAGTTAGATCTTAATCATTCTAGAATTATTTTAAATAAAGATGGTCAAGATATAAAAATTAATATTAAAAAATTATGTGCTTTCGTTTTAGCTGCAACAGTAAAACATGCTAAAAGATCAGACAAAGACGAATATAATAGAAATTTTATCTTAACAAAAAAAGCTTTAGCTAAACGTACAAAGCCTATAACAGATAAAGAAGAGTTAAAAAGATTTTTGAAAACGTATTATCAGATAAGTTTCAAAGTAAAAAGAAAAGATGGTAATCCAGTTGAACATTATATAACAGAAGCATTTGAGTCCTTAACAGCTTTATATAAAGAAACTTTAGATAATAGTCTTTTATTTGAGTTTAAAAAAAGTATTAGCGAAAAATATGATTTTACTTGGGAAATTATTAAACCAAATGATAAAAATTTAGATGATCTTGCTGAAACATTACTTACAATATTACCTGATAATCTTCCATATGAAAATCAAATAGTCGCAATAACTTATGAGATGGTAAGTTATTTAAATCCTATTTATGAAACATATAATCCTATTTTAGCTGGTGCTCATTGTTTAATGCTTTTAGATGTTATTTATGAACATACATCTTCTAATAAGACGTTTATTGTTGATGAAGTGGTAAAAAAATATGGAGAAACTTATTTCAATTACAATGAGATAGCAGTCGCAACTATGAATGTATTTAATGCATTATTCTCCTATTCTATGGATGATTTATATAAAAATAATAATGAATATACTAACAACGAAAATGATGGACTTGATTATTCCAAACTAGATTTATCTGATATCACACCAATAAAATATACTATAAATAATCCTTTAAAGAATGAATTATTGGTACAAAGAAACGCTAAAGAATCAAAATTAGCAGATACTTTAGGAAATTTAGAACAAGCTAATAACAATTTGAAGAAAGTTAAAGAAAAGGGTAATGCTAAAGCTGAGGTTGCTATTAATAATTCAATAAGTAGATTTAGCGGTATTAAAGATTTATTAAAACAAGAAATAAAAGTAATTAATGATAGAATAAAAGAAATGGATGTATATGAAATAAGAAATGAAAAACAACTAAAAAATAAAGCTATTATTGAAGGTATTAGAAATGCAATAGCTCATGGTAATTATATTGTAAAGAGAAATAAGAGTATCGAAGAGACACGAATAGTATTTGCGGATATATATAATGGGGAAATAACTTTTTTATGTGATATGCCATTAAGAATGTTAGTTTTAATGGAATTAAAAAATTATTCTGTTATAGATAACTATGTTGATGAAAAAAATAAAACAAAAAGTTTATAAGGAGGCATTATGAATAAATCAGATTTTTTGTATAACTATTATAATGGTGTTTTTGCTTGTACTTCTTTAATTTTGGGATTTTTGTATCAAGATGAAGCATCTTCTATTTATGAGATAAATAAAGAGGTAGTTAATGCTGGTAAAATAGCTTATATAAGTAATATTTTACTTGGTATAAAAGAAGATTTGATTGAAAATAAAGGCGAGACAATTTATACTGCTCGTAAATTTTTAAGTGAATTAGAAGAAACTGTTGGTATAATTGCAAATAAAACTGAAGAAGGCTATGTTATTGATGGTTATATATTCAAAGATGCTCCTACCTTAGTTGCTACTTTAAGAAATAAAATAGCGCATGGATTTTATTATTCGGATTTAAGTCACTCAAGAATAATTTTAGATTGTGATGGTACTGAAATAAAAATAAATATTGATAAGTTGTGTAGCTTTATTGTAAATGCTGGTACACATTATTTGAGGAAAGTAGATGGAGATACATATACTAAAAATATTTTTATATATAAAAATACTAAGAAAAGAGAAATAAAAACTGTTGATGATATAAAAGAAGTTGTTAAAAGAACGAAAAAAATGAAGTTTACTCTAAAAACAAAAGATGGTACAAAACCGGATAGAAATATAATAGATTATTGTGAAAAGATTATTAGTTGTTTTCAATACGATATAGATTATAAAAGTTTAGATAAACTTAAAGATGCTATAAAATCAAAATATGATTTTAGCTGGAGAATGGTACCAAAAGGCAATAATATTGATTTTGATAAATTATCTACAAGTATTGCTAATATTTTACCGTATGGATTAAAACATAGACAAATGTTATTTCATATTTGTCAGGAGGTTGCTCGCTTTATAGATGATGATTTTGAAAAAGATGTTGCTATTTTGTCTAATGTTTACAATATAGAGCTAATTAATACTGCTTATAAAAATTCTACACTTAATAAAAATGCTATTCTTGAAATTGTTAGTAAAGAATGTAGTGATTTATACTTTAATTATAACGAGGTGGCAGCTACTTTAATAGCGTTATTTAATGTTTTATTTTTATACCCTATGGAAGATTTATATGATGGTTTAAATGATCAAATAAATATTGATTTTACAGGATTAGATTATTCAATTTTAGATTTATCTTTATTTAATGTTGTTTATAATGAAGATATAGGAAAAGAAGAGAAAATCGTTAATGAGATTAAAGAACAATATAAAAATGAAATAGCAAAAATAAGAAATAAAATTAATCAATATGAAGAACAGTTAGAAAAGGCTAAAGAAAAAAATAATCCTAAAGGTATAGCGTTTTTAATATCGGCAATAAATCAAAAAGAATCAGAGTTAGAAAATAATTATGAAAACATTGATCTTGTTGAGCAACGTAAAGGATTTATAACTAATAAAAATATTATAAGAAGAATAAGGAATTCTATTTCGCATGGTAATTACGATGTTAAACTAAACAATACGATTGAAGAGAGTTTAATAATTTTTAAAGATATTCATGATGACAAGACAAGTTTTGAAGCTTCAATTAGTTTACAAAAATTTCTAAAATTAATATTTAAAAATGCGGAATTAATAAATTCTTTTATTAGATATCAAAAAAAAGAACAGGAAGAGAAAAAATTACAAAAAAAGTAATCATTGATTACTTTTTTTTGGATAATTTTTTACTATCTTCATCTATTTCTATAAAGTTCTCATTTTTATAAAATAACTTATTAGTTAAACTTTCAAAAAATGCTTTATTTGTTTTATATCTTCGACGATATACATTTTTTTCTTTTTCTGTATCAAATAAAATACTTAAAAATATTTCGAGTCTATCTTCTTCTTTCATTTTATCACTCAAACGTAATGCTTTCATTTTAATTTCATTTGATGCATTTGCATTAACAAGATCATGAGCTTTTTGAATTAATGTTGTAAACAATTTTACGTTGAAAATTAATTCATCAAATTCTATTTCACCATTCGGCATTCTAAATTCTATTGTTTTTTTATAATAGTTATCAAGATTTTGAAGATTAAGTCCTTTATATCTTGTTTCATTAATTTGTTCTAAAACTTTAATCATTTCTTCTTTTGTTAAATTTTCATTTAAACTTCCATTTTTACTTGCCTTTAAATAATCATTTTTTATTTTTTTTGCATATACAATGCCTGACTTTCTTGTTTTAGAATGTTCTTTATTACAAATTAAATAAATTATGTTTTCACAATTGTTATAAAGATATAGCAACATATACATTTCTCTAGTAGATTCTAAATAATCAGCTCCTATGTGAATATGACCACCACATGAGCTATCTGTATAAAATTTACAATCTTTTAAAATTTCACATACTGATTTTAATTTTGTCATATCTTCTTTAGTATAATGTAAAATTGGTGAAACAATTTCAAAACCGCTTTTAACACTACAGTCCGATTTAATTTCAAAATCTTTAAATACTGTTTTAACTTTTTTATAATTGTTAATGTTTTTGTTACAACATTCTAATTCAATACCAATTGTAATAGCATCATCAATGTTATATTCAGCTATTTCTTCACTATTTACTTCAGTTTTAAAATTATTGTAACATTCATCAATATTAGACATATGAAATTTTTGAACATTTTTATCTTTTAATAAACTAATTAATTCTAATTTTAATTTTGAATCTGTTACTAAAGAAATTAAATTATTTTGAAAAATAGGAATATTTATTCTTAAAAACTGTTCTTTTATAAATTCAGGATCTTCAGTAGCAGCAACTAAAATAGAACGATAATTACTATATTCTTTCTTTAAAGAATATTGTTTTTTTAAATTTTTATCTTTAAAACATTTAATTACTTCAACTTGTGAATATATAGACAAAGATGGTATAAATAATTCCTTATTTTTATCATCTTTTAAAGATTTAATAAAATCTAAAAAATCAAATTCACTATCTCCTTGTTTTATCATACGATTGATTAGCTTCATTTTTAAAATATCACTTGTGATTAAATCTATGATAGATGTAATATAAAAATTTTTACCATTAGCTATTAGTTTCATAGCAACTTCATATTTTAATTTCTCAGTTTTTAATAATCGTGTTAAACGTAAAATTAGAAATTCCTCTAAATTTTTATAATTGTTTATGATATAATCAAATATGAATTCATCATTTTTAGTAGCTAAATAATCAATTCTTTTAGATTCTTGCAAATTATAAAAATAATGTTCTTTTTCTTCCTCCGTTAAATAAGAAAAAAGATAAGTAAATTCTAGTGTGCCACTAGCAATTATTTTAGAAATTTTATCTTTTCTTGTGTGGCAATCTGATAAATCTATACCATCACAAATGGCCATAGTTTCTAAATCCATTTTTAAATCCCCCCAAATTGCTTGCTATTATAACGCAAAATACTAGTAAAATCAATTAATTTTATAAAAAATATTTCTATTTATTTTGATATGGTTTATAATGATATTGGTGATAGTATGAAAAAAAGGAAAAAAATAATTTTTATAGTTACAGCTTTGGTATTAATAGTACTAGCTAGTTTATTAATACTTACTTATTTTTGTATTTCATTTAAACTAATAGGGCCTAGTTCTTTAACCCTAGAAGTTAATAGTGAATATGAAGATGCAGGAGCAGAAGCTAAAGCTTTGGGAATAAATTTAAATAAAAAGATTAAAACTAATAATGATGTTGATACTAGTAAATTAGGAGAATATAAAATATCATATAAGTTGTTTAATAGAAAAATAGAAAGAACAGTAAAAATTGTTGATACTGAAAAGCCAATCATAAAGCTAAAAGGTAAAGAAACCGTAAGCTTATATCAAGGGGAAAAGTATAGTGAAGCAGGGTATGAAGCAAGTGATAACTATGATGGTGATTTAACTGATAAAGTTGAAATTGAAAATAAAGTTGATACAGATAAAGTTGGTAGTTATGAAATAATATATAAAGTAAAAGATAGTAGTAATAATGAAGTTAGTGTTAAAAGAAGTGTAGAAGTAAAAGAAAAAAAGGTTGTAAAAAGTGAAGGGCCTACTTATATCAAAGGTATTTTAATTGTTAATAAGAAATATTCTCTTCCAAGTAATTATGGTGGGGTTGATAAAACAGCAAGTAATGCTTTGTCTAATTTACAAACTGCAGCTAATAAATCAGGTTTTTCTTTACCACTTATTTCAGGATATCGTTCTTATTCCACACAAAATACTATTTATAACAATTACATAAAAAGATGGGGACAAGAATATACAGATACCGTTTCTGCTCGTCCTGGACACTCTGAACATCAAACTGGACTTGCTTTTGATGTTGGACAATTGAGTAATAGTTATGGAGAAACAAAAGAAGGAAAATGGTTAAAAGAAAACTGTTATAAATATGGTTTTATTTTAAGATATTTAAAAGGTAAAGAAAATATTACAGGTTATGCTTATGAACCTTGGCATATTCGTTATGTTGGAGTAGATGTTGCAACTGAAATTATGCAAAAGAATTTAACTTTAGAAGAATATTTAGGAATAGCATAAATAAAAAAAGACCACATTATTAATGGTGGTTTTTTTATGAAAAAATATTTTATATTAATAGTAATGATTGTTTTATTAATGATATGTACTAATAAACAAGAACAAACACAAATGGTATTTGAGTATAATGATGAAGATATGTTAACAGCTAATATTGTCATACCTAATTTAAATACTAAAAACTTTAGTAATTATTTTGATGACTATACTGAAATTTTGGGAATATATCCGAAAATAAATATGCTTTATAAAAATAAAGTGGGAAATCTTTTTTATAGTTTTAATCAAAGTACCGTAAAAGAAAATTTATTATCTTTTACCAAATATTATAAAAATATTTTAAAAAAGAATAATTATAATAATGATTTAATACTTACTGATTATAATGGCGTTAGTATTGAAAAAGTTAAAGTTTTTTTAACTTATGATAAGCTTAATGAATTATTAAAAAAATGTAAAGATTGTTCTTATGAAAAAATCCCCAATTAGGAGATTAATTTTCTTTAAATATAGGTTCACATGTTAAGTTGATTAATAAACTTCTTAAAGCTTCTAAATCAGCTTTTTCTACAATATAAGTAGCATGAGCATCACAAGAATTTAATTTTTTTAAATTACTTAGAGCTTTTTTTACCATTGAATTAGTTGCTGAACAAATGCTTAAACTTATTAAAACATCATTTAAATTAAGTAATTCATTATCATATAAAGATTGTTTTTTAAGTTTTAAAATTGGATTTAAAATATTTGGTGATAGTAAATCTATTTCATCAGGAATATTAGTTAAATCCTTAATACAGTTTAAAATTAAACTACTTGCTGGTGTTAATAGTTTTGTTTGTTTTCCTGTTATAATTTTACCATTTGGTAATTCTAGGGCAATAACATTTCTTTTACATTTATCTTTTTTATCATTAGCTGCATCAATTACTTTTAATTCATTATTAGTTATATTAAGTTCATTCATTAAAACTTTAATACGCTTATAAATTTCTTTATCAGCACCATTTACTTTACTATCTACTAAAGCTTTGTAGTATCTTCTAATTATTTCTTTGCGGGCAGCGGTTTTAACAATATTATCATCTATAATGCATCTACCAATAGAATTTACGCCCATATCAGTAGGTGATTTATATATTTCTTTACCCATTATTTTAGATAAAATATTTTTTAAAATAGGGAACACTTCTAAATCACGATTATAATTAACCGCACTGATACCATAGGCATCTAAATGGAAAGAGTCAATCATATTTACATCTTTTAAATCAGCAGTAGCAGCTTCATAAGCAACATTTACAGGATGTTTTAAAGGAAGTGACCAAACAGGGAATGTTTCAAATTTAGCATACCCAGCTTTAATACCTCTTTTATATTCATGATATAGTTGAGAAAGGCAAGTTGCTAGTTTACCACTGCAAGGTCCTGGGGCATTAACAACAACAAGTGGTTTAGTAGTTTCAATGTATGGATTAGCGCCATATCCTTCTTCACTAACAATAATATCAACATCAGTAGGATATCCTTTAGTTGGGGTATGAACATAACTTTTAACATTTAAATTATCTAATTTAGCTCTAAATCCTTCAACACAACTTTGACCTTTATACATTGTTATAACAACACTATTTACATCTATATTAAGATTTCTAAATATTTTAATTAGTCTAATGACTTCCATATCATAACTAATTCCATAATCTGCTCTTATTTTCTTTTTTTCAATGTCTTTAGCGTTAATACAAAAAATTATTTCTGTTTGGTCTTTTAATTCTTCTAATAATCTTATTTTAGCATTCAGTTCAAACCCTGGTAATACTCGTTTAGCGTGATAATCATCAAATAGTTTACCACCGAATTCTAAGTATAACTTATTGTTAAACATTTTTATTCTTTCTTTAATCGTTTCCGTTTGTAATTTTACATATAATTCATTATCAAATCCAATATTTTTCATAGTACCTCCAAATAAAAAAACTAACAGTCGTGAGAACTGTTAGGCTCTCTTTAATTATAACACGCATTAAAAATCTTTTTCAATAAAAATCTAAAAAATGTGTTATAATAATGACGTTTAGTTATAAATATAAATTTATATGATGTGGAGGTTTTACCATGGATAAAATTATTGTAAAAGGTGCTAGAGAAAATAACTTAAAAAATGTTTCAATAGAACTTCCTAAAAATAAACTTATTGTAATGACAGGAGTAAGTGGAAGTGGAAAAAGTAGTTTAGCTTTTGATACTATTTATGCCGAAGGACAAAGAAGATATGTAGAAAGTTTAAGCGCTTATGCTCGTCAATTTTTAGGTGGTAGTGATAAACCAGATGTTGATTCAATTGAAGGACTATCACCAGCTATTAGTATTGACCAAAAAACAACTAGTAAAAATCCTCGTAGTACAGTTGGAACAGTAACAGAAATTTATGATTATTTAAGATTGTTGTACGCTAGAATTGGTATTCCTTATTGTCCAATTCATGATAAACCTATTAGTAGTCAAAGTGTAGAAGAGATGACTAATCAAGTTTTAAAATTAGAACTAAATACTAAAATTAAAGTGTTAAGTCCTATTGTATATGGAGAGAAAGGAACGCAAGTAGCTACTTTTGATAAATTAAGAAAAGAAGGTTATGCTAGAGTAAAAGTAGATGGTGAAGAATACGATTTATTTGATGAAATTGTGCTAGATAAAAATAAAAAGCATAATATATTTGTTATTGTAGATAGATTAATTATTAAAGAAGATGTTAGAAGTCGTTTATATGAAGCAATTGAAACTGCTTCTAAACTATCTCGTGGTAAGGTTGTAATTGATGTTATTGGTCATGAAGAGATTGTTATGAGTGAATCATATGCCTGCCCAGATTGTGATTTTTCACTTCCAGAGCTAGAACCAAGAATGTTTAGTTTTAATGCTCCTTATGGTGCTTGCCCAGAGTGTAAGGGACTTGGTATTAAACAAAAAATAGATATTGATTTAATTATTCCTGATGATAGTTTGAGTATCAACGAAGGCGCTATTAAAACATTTAGTGTTGATGATGGTATTTTAACAACCCAAGTTAATACAGTTGCTAAATATTATAATATTGATCTTGATAAACCAGTTAAAGACTTAAATAAAAAAGATTTAGATATTATTTTATATGGTGCTCCAGATCTAATTGAGTTTAATTATACATCTAAAAATGGTAATACAAGAAATGCTAAAGATTATTATGAAGGTATTATTACTAATCTAGAAAGAAGATATATAGAAACTAAAAGTAATTGGATTAGAGATTGGATAGAAGGATATATGACAGAACTAGAATGTCCTATGTGTCATGGTTCTAGACTACATTCATCTATTCTTTCCGTTAAAATAAATAAAAAAAATATATATGAAGTAACATGTTTAAGTATTAAAGATTTATATGAGTTTATTAATAACTTAAAATTAACGGAAGAGCAAGCACAAATAGCTAATTTAATATTAAAAGAGATTTCTAGCAGATTAAGTTTCTTAATTAATGTAGGACTTGAGTATTTAACTTTATCTCGTATGGCTGGTACTTTAAGTGGAGGAGAATTACAACGTATTAGACTTGCTACCCAAATTGGTTCAAGATTAACTGGTGTTTTATATGTTTTAGATGAACCTAGTATTGGTCTTCATCAAAGAGATAATGCAAGACTTATTAATTCCCTTTTAGAGATGCGTGATTTAGGTAATACCCTAATTGTTGTAGAACATGATACTGATACGATGCTAGCAAGTGATTACCTAGTTGATATCGGTCCAGGAGCTGGTTTAAACGGTGGACAGGTTGTTGCGTGTGGTACTCCAGAAGAAGTTATGAAAAATGAAAATAGTTTAACTGGTAGATATTTAACAGGAAAAGAAAAAATAGAAGTTCCTAAAAAAAGAAGAAAAGGTAATGGTAAATATTTAGAAATTAAAGGTGCGAAAGAACACAATTTAAAAAATATTAATGTTAAGTTTCCACTTGGAACATTTACTTGTGTAACAGGAGTAAGTGGAAGTGGTAAAAGTAGTTTAGTTAATAGTATTTTATATCGTGTTGTTGCTAACAGTTTATATAAAAGTAAAGAAAAACCGGGACTATATAAATCCATTAAAGGACTTGAAAATATCGATAAAGTTGTTAATATTACCCAAGATCCTATTGGAAGAACACCTCGTTCTAACCCTTCAACATATACAGGAGTATTTGATGATATAAGAGATTTATTCGCATCTACAAAAGAAGCCAAAATTAGAGGATATGACAAAGGCAGATTCTCATTTAATGTTAAAGGTGGTAGGTGTGAAGCTTGTTGGGGTGATGGCGTTAAGAAAATAGAGATGCATTTTCTTCCTGATGTTTATGTACCTTGTGAGGTATGTGGTGGTACACGTTATAATTCTGAAACACTTGAAGTAAAATATAAAGGAAAAAGTATTTATGATGTTTTAGAAATGCGTGTTGAAGAAGCTTTAGAATTCTTTGATAATGTTCCTAAAATTAAAGCTAAATTACAAATGCTAAAAGATGTTGGTCTTTCTTATGTAAAACTTGGACAAAGTGCGCCAACATTATCGGGAGGAGAAGCAGGTCGTGTTAAACTTGCTAAAGAACTTCAAAAACGTCCTACCGGAAAAAGCTTGTTTATTCTAGATGAACCTACAACAGGTCTCCATAGCGATGATATTAAAAAATTACTTGTTATTTTAGAAAGAATTGTTGATAATGGTGATACCGTAATTGTTATTGAACATAACTTAGATGTTATTAAGGTAGCTGATTATATCATCGATTTAGGTCCAGAAGGTGGAGATGGGGGAGGACAAGTTGTTGCAACTGGTACTCCAGAAGCTGTGTCTAAAGTTGCAGAAAGTTATACAGGTCAGTTCTTAAAAACAGTTTTAAAATAATTGTTTATAAAATTTATTGACAAGTTTAAAAACAATTTTGTATAATTAATACAGTAAAGGAAAGTGGTAGTATGCATTGGTCAAGCAAAAGTAGACAATTATTTAACATAATTAATATTCTTAAATT
>OLHA01000419.1_pt1 | contig 24911 bp, 20 predicted proteins | sample 1605961 | NCBI WGS metagenome assembly OLHA01 (sample SAMN03283288) | human gut metagenome | biome: human-associated habitat; material: feces | host: Homo sapiens | place: Peru | collected 2012
TAGCGTTTAATTAAATATTATTTTTCAACTTCTTTTCTATATTTAATCAAACCTTCTTTAAGAATATTCATAGCTTTTTTTAAATCTTTAGCGTCTAAAGAATAGCATATTCTCACTTCGTCTACTCCGAGTCCATCCGTAGCGTAAAAACCTTCGCCAGGAGCAAACATAACCGTTTCGCCATCAATATTAAAATCTTTAAGAAGCCATATTGCAAAATCTTCCGCATTTTTAACGGGAAGTTTTGCTAAAACATAAAAAGCGCCTTCGGGTTCTCTAACAATCACATCATCCATTTTTGAAAGCTCTTCAAATAATATTTTTCTTCTGTTATCGTATTCTTTTTTAGCGCTTTCAAAATAATTGGAAGGCAAATCGTATAAAGCCGCAGCGCCAATCATTTCAAGAGTAGGCATTGATAATCTTGCCTGACATTCTCTAAATACGGCGTTCATAAAATTTTTATTTTTACTTATTATACATCCTACTCTAGCGCCGCAAGCGGAAAATCTTTTTGAAATTGAATCTATAATAATAACATTTTCGGCTATATCTTTATAAGTTCCCATGCTTACGGCTTCTCTATCTCCGTAAACAAACTCTCTGTAAACTTCATCGCTTATAATAAACATATTATACTTTTTCGATATATAAGCTATATCGTCCAATTCTTTTTTTGTAAATACTACTCCCGTAGGATTATTAGGATTTGCAAATATATACGCTTTTGTTTTTTTAGTAATATGTTTTTCTATTTCGTCTCTATTTGGAAGATGAAAACCGTCTTCGGCATAAGTTCTAACGGCATTTCTTTTTATAGCGAGCAAATCGCAAAAACTATTATAATTTGCATAATAAGGTTCGGCTACCAATATTTCATCGCCTTCGTCAAATATTGCAAATAAACTAAAAAGCACAGCTTCGCTTCCGCCAGCGGTTATTACTATTTCATCCTCTTCGTAATGAAGTCCCATTTTATTATAATATTCTTGTATTTTTTGAATAAGTTCTTTACTTCCTCTTGAATGAGAATAGCCTAAAGTTTTTCCGTTATATTTTTCTATCGCTTCAAAAAATTTTTTAGGCGTTTCAATATCGGGCTGTCCTATATTAAGATGATAAATTTTAATTCCTTTTTTTTCGCTCTCTTCTGCATAAGGATTTAATTTTCTTGTCGGCGAAGTTTTTAACGCTTGAATTCTTTTAGATAGCTCCATTTTTATCTCCAAATTTTATTATATATAGTAATTTAATAATATAGAATACACTAAAATAATTAAATTGTCAATATTTATTTTTAAGATAATTATTATAAAATACTTGAAAAAAACAATCTTATATTATAAACTATTATAAATTCTTTTAATATATTTTAAAAATAATCTATAAAATGATAATAACGGAGATAAAATGAGAAAAGTTGCCTATATATTGTTATTGATTTTAATATTTTTAGTTTTTAATTCTTTAGCTTTCGCTATAGACGATATTGTCGATAAAGATAATTTGCATAATTTAATTGAAGGCGTAACTTCTTCAAGAGCGGGAACTGACAGAATAGGAACGATATACGATTTTTCGCCATTAATGGAAAAAAATACGCCTTTTAAATTAGGTTTTACATTGCTTGATTTAAGTCATATAGTCGATAACAAAACCGTTATAGGTGACCAAAGGATATTTGCTTTTTTGCCAAAAGGTTTTATAGGTTTAAGTTATGGAATATTCGGAATCGGTTATCAATTTAGTTTATATAACGATTTAAGCTCAAATAAATCTCCAATAGCTCATAGTCATTCTTTAGCTTTAGGAATTGCAATGGAAAAATACAGATTTAATTTGCCAATTTCGGTTTCTATTGCCGATAAAAATTATTACGGCGGAAAATTATCGATAAGCACAACTCCTAAATTTTCTTTTATGTTTAGAGGCGGTTTAATGAATGAATTTTCTATTTCTTTGCATTATGGAATTCAACTTTCTTCAATAACTAATGAAATATCGAAAACTTCAATAGCTCCTATGGTTATAGGATTTTCTTTATTTGGCGATATTATGCTTACAAGATTTGATAATTATCCCGTTCAAATAAGTTTGCCCGTAAAACTTGCATTTTATTATGGAATCGAAAGCAGATGGGCTACTATAGACGCGGGATATGCGGAAGATTCTTTGACTAATTATTTATATGACGATAATGGCGGACGCTCTTCTAGTAGCATTAGAATATACGCTTTACTTCCTGCAAAGTTTGAGGCGAAATTGGGAGCGATATATGTTTATGCAATGCCTCGATTAATGTTTGAATGCGATATTTATAAAGTGGATAGATTATATAATCTTCATTACGGAATGGAAGGAGAGTTAAGAATTACTCCCGTTGAAAATATGACTTTCGGATTAACGGCTTACGGAGAAGGCAAAAGCATAATGAAAAAGAATGCCGAATTTGAAATAAAGAACGGATTTGGCGCTGGTTTGGATGTTTGGGGAATTTGGAGATATTAAACTCTATTTTTTTGAAAGAATTGCTATAGGCTTAAATATTATTTCGTATGGGTGCATCGTTAAAGTTGGATAAAAGCATCTCTTAATGGCTATATTTTTATAAAATAAAAAGTTTAAATAAAGTTAATGAATTCTGTGGCAGGTTAAAATCATTTCCCACAGGGACACTTACGGAGGAAGCGATGGAGCGAAACTTCTGATGATAAATTGAGAAAAATTTAAAATCAAAGATATTTTTCATAAACAATAAAACTTTGAATTTAGATTGTTAATGTTTTTTATATACTTTTTTCACCAAAGGTGTGCAGAGCGACAAAAAAGAAATGCTTTTTGTCGTCTGCCTTACTTTGGTGGGTTATTTTTTATTAGCAAAAAAGAGCGAATATTTTATCTTCTAAAAATAACAAAAAATTGAATTAATAAATACTTTTAAGTCCGTTATCAATATCAAATATCCAATGTTTATTAAATACTTTTCTGTAGGAATAGCCGAAAGGAAATTTTCCGATTGAAACGGCGAAAAATTTATTTCCTTTTAATTTTTGTTTGTCGCATAATTCTATTAAATGATAAGGCATATCTTCCATAATAAAATCCGACAATACCAAAACATCGGCATTTTTGAAATCGTCCGTTTTCATTATTCTGTTTGCTTCGTAAAAAGCTTTATAAATATCCGAACCGCCATGATAACTTAATTTAAGAAAATCTATAAGTTCGTTTAAGCCGTAATTTTTAGAGAATTTGCAAGAGTATATTTCAACGCTAAAATTTATTAAATAAACATTTCTATCTTCCGACAAAGCCTGCATAACTATTTTAAGCATTGTAGCTTTTGCAATATATTCGTTTATTCCTTTCATTGAACCGCTTGTATCTATGCATATTATAACGGGACCTCTTCCGTCAATATAACCCGATTGAATTTTACGCGTTTCTCTTTCGTCAAAAATATAAGAATTCTTATCAAAACACATTAATCTATTTTCAATATATTTTAATTTAAATAATTTTTCAAAATCTCTGTCGCAAAGTAAAGAAAGTTCTTCGGGAACTATATTCTCAATATCTTTTGAAAAATAAATTCCTACAATTTCGTCTTTTGAAGTAATTTTTTTATTTGAATAATTATAAGAATCTTTAAACTCTATATTATTAATCGCGTTTTCAATATCTACTCTTCTGCCCATACTTTCGCAAATTATCTCTATATCTTTATAATCGTTTATAAAATCAATCCATCTTTTTAAAAGCGAAATATCGTCTTCTGAAAGCTCGCCGATTCTAAAATCCCATAAAACGCCCGTTTTTATTCTTAAAATATTAGACATATATTTAAGTTTTTTTAAAAGTTTAATCCAAGATTCCATATCGACAATAAATTTATCTCTCTTTCCTTTAATTGTATTCAAAGTCCAAATATTATTTTTATCGTTATAAGATTTTTCCCAAGAAGAGATAATATTTTTTTCTATAATATTAAAGTTTTCATTATTTAATCTATCAATCCAAAAATTATAATCAATATTTTTATCAATTTCTTTAAAGCTATTTAAATAATTAATTATTTCGTTTTTATTATAATTTTTATTAGACGATTTTTTATTTTTAAACTTTTTAAAAGCGATATCCAATTCTATTTTATTTGTTTCGTAAGGATTATTATTTTCTATATATTCTTTTAATTCTTTTTTCCATTTTGAAATTTTTATTTCAAGTTCGTCTTCAAGTCTTTTGTCGTCAATATTCTTAAAAGAACCGTAAAAAACTCCTCTCGCCATATCTTCGGTTTTCTTAATTTCTTTTGTCGCAGTATTAGTTATATTTGTCATATTTCTAATTTTTATTTTTTAATTTTAAATTGTAGCAAATTCTAAAATCTCTATTTTAAATTTTTCAATATTTAATTTTTCGCTTTCTAAATCTTCAATATAAGATTGAAACATATCGTTTATAATATTAATTTTTTCTTCAGAGATAAAAATATTTTGAGATTCTTTTTTTGTTTTTTCAAAATTATTTTTTGAATTATTAATTATATTTTCTATTTTAGATATTAGAGAATCTATAAGAATTAAATAATTTTCTTTTTTTTCTTTTTCAACTTTTTTAAATCCGTTTTTTCTCATATAAAAATCGGGTTCAAATTTTATAAATAGCTCATAATTCTTTGAAAGTTTATCCGAAATTATTCCATTTGTTAAAGTCGCAGAATTAATTTCTATAGAACAAATTTCGCTTTCGTTAAAATTGCATCTAAATTTTTTAGTTATAAATCTTCCTTGCTCTAATGGATGAAAATATCCTTTTTTATTCATATTTTTTAACGGAATATAAATTATCGTATCGCCGTTATTTCCGTATTCGTCAATTTTAACATTCAAAGTTTTTGCGATATATAATTTGTCGTCAATATTTTCAGTGTCGTAAGTTTTTTCTAAATTATAAAATGTATTTTCAATATCCGATTTTAAATTTTCAAAATTTTCTTTCCATTTTTCAATTTCGGAGTTTTTAAAATTATAAGAAATTCTAATTGCATTTTCTACAATTTTTTTAATTGGCTCAATATGTTCTTCCAAACTCCATAAACAATTACCTAAAAGTAAAGTTTCGTAAATATCAACTTCGTTTTTATCGTTTAAATATGCGGCGGTTTTCATTAAATAAGAAATATTTTGCCATCTTCTGTCTGAAATATATATTGGAATATCTATATTGTCTTCGTTAAATTTTTCTATGGAAAGTTTTATTGTATGAATAATATTAAAAACGATTTTTGAAATTTTTATTTTATTGATTTCTTCGCTCATTTTATTCCATTCTTCCGTTGTTATTTTTAATTTTTCGTCTATTTCAATAAAAGGATTTAATTGAGTATTTTCTAAAAGTTTTTCAAAATTATCTCTTTCTTTTAGAGGATAAACCGTAAGCCTCGTTATAAATCTATCGTATAAAGCTTCAAGTCCTTGATTTGGCGGAGGAGTTTCATTGCTTGCGGAAATTAAACCCTTTAGAGGAACTTTTATTTCTTCATAACCGTTTTTAAATATTCTTTCGTTTATAATAGTAAGTAAAGTGTTGAGTATTGCGGGAGCGCTTTTCCAAATTTCGTCTAAAAATGCAAAATCGCTATCGGGTAGATAACCTTTTATTTTTCTTATATATTTGTCGTTTTTAAGTTCTTCCAAACTAACGGGACCAAATATATCTTCGGGAGTGCTGAATCTCTGCATTAAATATCCAAAATATTTTGAATCTCTAAACGCGTAAGAAACTCTTTTTGCAATAAAACTTTTAGCGGTTCCAGGAGGTCCGTAAAGAAAAACGGGCTTTCCCGCAATAATGCTTAAAAAAGTTAAAGCTACTATTTCTTTTCTTTCGTATAATCCGCTCGATAATAAAGATATTATTTTTGCAATTCTATCTTTCATAAAATAAAAACTCTGATTAAAAATATTTATATATTATAACATTTTTTATAAAAAAAAGAATTATATAATTGATATTTATAAAATATTATGTTAATATAGTTATGTTAACTAAATTATGTTAATTAAATTCCGATAACTATATTATGATAACTAAAAATATTAATATAAAAAATAAATATCTCAAAGAAAATATAATAGCCTATATTGGCAATAAAAGAAGATTACTGCCTTTCATAGAAAACGCTTTTTTGGATATTTTAAAAGAAGATAACAATATAAAAACCGCTTTAGATTTATTTGCAGGAAGCGGAATTATATCGAGATTATTAAAAACTTTCAATTTGGAAGTTTATTCAAACGATTGGGAATATTATTCTTATATTTTAAATTACGCTCATATTTATATCGACATAAAAGATACAAAAAATATGTTCGCTCATACGGGCGGACTTCAAAATACAATCGAAATGCTTAATAATATTAACAAGATAAAAGATAAAGACAGATATATTTCAAAATATTATGCTCCTCAAAACGATAATAATCCCGACTTAAAAAACGAAAGATTATTTTACACTCAATATAACGCCACTAAAATTGATATTATAAGACATAATATTGAAGAGCTTTTTAAAAATAAAGCTATAAACAAAAAAGAATATTTTTATTTAATAGCTTCTTTAATTTATGAAGCTGCAACGCATACTAACACTTCGGGAGTATTCAAAGCTTTTCATTCGGGTTTTGGCGGAAGAAATAAAGACGCATTGGGCAGAATATTAACGCCAATATCTTTAAAAGAGCTTCCTTTATTTTACGGAAAAAGAGGACATACGACTATGCTCGATGCAAAAAAATTTATATTGAAAAATAAAAATAAAAATTTTGATTTGGTTTATTTGGACCCGCCTTATAATCAACATCAATACGGAAGCAATTATCATTTGCTTAACACAATTGCATTATGGGATAAGCCCGAAATAAATAAAGAAATATATATAAACGGAAAAAAAACAAATAAAAGCGGAATAAGAAAAGATTGGATAAAAACAAAATCCGATTATTGTTATAAAAAAACTGCAAAAAATTCTTTTGTTAATTTAATTGAAAATATAAACGCCAAACATATAGTTATGAGTTATTCTACAGATGGAATAATAGAATTTGACGATTTAATTTCAGTTCTTGAAAAAAAAGGAAAATTAAAAATATTAACTTCCGAATATACAAAATATAGAGGAGCAAAGCGTTCGATAGTAAATAAAACTAAAAACATAGAATATTTATTTGTAGTCGACACAAGAAAAACAAAAATAAAAAATAATAATCATTTAAAAATAAAATATATTGAAAGTGCGAGATTAAAATTAAATAATCCCGTAAACTGTCAAAAAAATTATTTAATATTTAACGATTATAAAGAAGGAAATATGAAATTGAATTTAAAATATTCCGTCCATATAATCAATATTGAAGAGATTTGCGCGGAATTAAAAAATAAAAGCATAGATTATATAAAAAGATTTTCATTATTTTTAGACAAATATATTAAAGACAATAATATTGAAGCTTTAAAAATATATTCTTCGCATTTTAAAAAAGCAAGTTTAATAAACGATACAAAATTGATAAAATATTTTTCAAATTATATTTTGAAGATTTATACAAGTTTATGTTCAAAAAAATCAAACGAATATATAATAGATATAACAAACGAACTTTTGGATATAATTTATAAATACGACAATATAAACGCCGTCAATAAAATAAAAAAAAGAATGATTTATAATATTTCAAATTCGGGAATTTCGGATATAAAGAAAAATAAAATTCTTAATAAAATTTGATTTGAAAATTTAGTTTTGTTAATAGCGGATTTCCACGCTATCGCTCGTCCACTCTATACGCCTTACGGCGATGACGAAAAAAATAAATTGCTTGGCTACTGCCAACTTTCTCCAATTTTTTTAATTCTGTCTATATAGAAAACGATTTTAAAGGCTTGACATATTTTTTAATATTTTCTATATTTTCTCCGTTATGAAGTAGAGTTATAAAATTTTTTAATATTGCATTTCTATTGCTATTTTTATCATTTTCAAAAATAAATCCTTTCTCTTCAAACTTTTTTATAATTTCTTTCATGTCAATATTTTTTATTTTTGAAGCTTTATCTATAGTCATTACTTTTGCAACAGTATTAAACATAACGGGATTTTTTATGGCGTCAAAACCCAAATCCGTCAATATATTTTTAATTTCGGGATATTCTTTGCATAATTGATAAACATTTTTATTTGAATTTATTAATTTCATTATAAAACCTCTCTTTTTAATTGTTTTAATATTCTAACAAATTATAACTTAAATGCGGAATTTAGTCAAATTTATAAAATCGTTAAATATAATTAATTTAAAATAATTTAAATTTAATCAAATTTAAACTTGACATAAATTTTAAGATATTGTAAAATATTTATATGCTTGATTTGGTAATGAATAAAATAAATTTGCGCTCCTGCAATTCAATTCAAGCATAATTTTTGCATAATTCCTATTTTCTTTAATAGGGCTTTTTCTATTGCATTTTTTATTATTTTACATTTAGGAGAATTCTATGATTTCAAAAACTATTGATAATATCGTTTGGTTTATTCCATCTAGAAAATTAAGAGATAATATTAGAGATTATATGAATTTTACATATAATAAAATTAATGAAATAAATAAACCAATTCGAGCTTGGGATGGAGCTATTCATTTTAGAAAAGAAATAAAAAATGACGCTAATTTTTATCAAAAATATTTGAATTTAATTAAAAATTTAGATAAAGAAAGCGTAGAAATTGTTATTGGAATATTATCCAAAATTACAAATTATAATAATATTGACGAACCTGTTTATTTTTCGCAAAGCCAATCTCAAAAAATTAAAAAGCTATCGGAAGAATACAATAACAAAATAATAAAAATAAATGAAGAATTATTTATATACGATAAATACATTTTGCCAGAAAATAATTTTGAACTTGAAGCTTTTTACGGAAAATACGGAAAGGATTATGTAAAAAATTTAAATCAAGTTAAAAATAAAAATATCATTGATGCGGGAGCTTATATCGGAGATTCTGCAATATTATTTTCCTATTATACCGATAAAAATATTTATAGTTTTGAACCGTTTTTACAAAATTATAATCTCATGTTAAAAACTATAGAATTAAATAAAAAGAATAATATTATTCCCGTGAATATGGCTTTAGGCGATAGCAATAAAGAATTATCTCTATATTCAAACGGAAATTTAAATATGGGACTTTCAATAGATAGAAATTCTGAACAATCCGATATTAATTGCATTGAGAATAAAGTAAAAATGGTAACTCTCGATAGTTATGTGAAAGAAAATAATATTGAAGTTGTATTAATAAAAACGTATTTAGAAGGTTTTGAGCAGTCATTTTTGAAAGGAGCGATTGAAACTATAAAAGAACAAAAGCCCGTTTTAATAATAAGCATATATCATAATTATAGCGACTTTTTTGAAATAAAACCAATGATAGAAAATTTAAATTTAGGTTATAAGTTTAAGATAATAGAACCTAAAGCACCAGAGAGTGCTGTAGTTTCCACACTTTTACTTGCGGAAGTATAATTATAATTTTATCATAAATATAATATATAACATTGCAAATTTTTTTCTATACTTTATAATAAATATTACGAATATTATGTTAAGTTGTTTTTATTTTGATTTTTTATAAGGACAAATTATAAATGGCAATAATTGAAAAAGTTAAAAATTTTTATAAAACAAAAAGAATTTTATTTTTTGTTGTCATATTTGTATGGCTTATTTTAACGATACTTTCGGGAATTTTAATCGGTTTATATTCAAATTCTAAAGTAATTTATTTAAGTCCCGAAGAAGAAAATGCGAGAGCCGTAGCCAATATGGAAGAAGACGAAGAGAAAATTATTAAAGGAGAGATGCTTTCGACAAAAGGCAATTTGGATATAGAACAAATGGAATATTCTAAAAATTATATAAAAAATAAGAAAAATAAATAATGGAGATAATTATGCGATTTAAAATTTTTTTATTCATTTTTAATTTGATTATGTTTACTTCTATTTTTGCTCAAAATACGAGAGAAACGATAACGGTTAAACCCGATAATCAAGTTGTAACGAACGAACCTATAAGCAGAAAAAAAGGCGGACCTTTGGAAGAAGATTTTATAAAAACTATAGACTTGGCAAATAATACTCTTTTTTCAATAAGATTAAACGCCACAAATTTCGACAGATATATTCGTATAACAAGCTATTCTACAAATTTAGATTTTGTGAGATTTACAAGAGATAAAACGAATACTTTTTTAACTTTCACAACTTTAACTTCGGGAATTGCAAAATTAAATTTTCAAGTCGATAATGAAGAAAATATTATAAGAAGATATAGATATACAATTAATGTAACAAATAGCGAGAGAAATACCGCAAATACAAACGCTATGTTATTAGAAATTGAAAAATCTGAAATAAGCAGTAATAATATTAATAAAATCACGGCTGATAATTTGAATCAAATATCAATTACAAATAATAACGATTCTATAATATCTGCAAATTCTACGAATTCCGAGATTAAAAAATCTGACAAATCGGAAACTTTAACTTTATTTAATTCCGCAGAAGAATTGAAAAATATAAAAGATTATTCAAACGCCGTTAATCTATATAACAATATTATATCTCAATATCCAAACTCAAAATATTCCGTTTACAGTCATTTTAGAATAGCGGATATTTACAATAATAATAAAGATTATAATAATGCTTTCGATATGTATAAAAAAGTTTACGATTTAAAAACTGCAAATAATAATGAAAAAGCGGCGGCACTATATTCTATGGGAATTATGAAGAAAGCTCAAAATAATAACGAAGAGGCGATTAATTATTTTAACGAGGTTATAAATAAATACGCTAAAACTTCAACTTACGGAAACGCTTCTTATGAAATGGCGGATAGTTTAAAAAGGCTTGGCAAAATATCGGACGGAATTAATATACTTGAAAAATCTTTAAGTTCAAACTATAAATTTAATAAAAGAGCGGAAGCCTTGCTTCTTCTTGCCGAAATATACGAAAAAGGCGACAGAAATGTTAGAGATTTTAATAAGGCTTATCAAACATATAATCAATATATAGAAGAATATCCTTCTTTGCCAAAAACAAAATATGCGATTGAAAGAAAAGATTTTTTATATAGAACGGTAATTAATTTGCAGTAGTTTTTTTAATTGAAAGAAAGTTAAAATTTATTATTACTTTTTTATGTAAAAAAATAAGCCGTCTAAAAGCGAGCAGATGCCAAGTAAAGTTCGTTTTAATAGAAAAACCGATTCTTTTAGTTAAGTGAAAGATGTAAAAATTATTGTTATTTTCTAAAAATAATAAAATATTTGCTCAGCGATTGCATAAAATTTTCTTTACTTAATATTTAAAAAATTAAAATAAAAAATGGCAGAGCTTTTAAACCCTGCCTATATTAAAAATGAAAACCTTATCTAATTTATCTTAATAATTCTCTATCTACCAAAGTATTTGCAGGAACATAATCATTAACTACTTGAGAGAAAATTAAAGTATCCGCAAAGCCTCCTCGTTTTACCGACAAGAATAAATCGTTATATTCGCTTTCCGCCATTCCCATTTTCTTTAATGTAACCGCTTTATAGAAATTCGCATCGTTTGCAAATCTTGTGCTTGGATATTCGTTAATAACTCTATCAAATAAATCTACCGCGCTTTGTAATTCGTTCATATCGGTAGAATAAGTTTGATAAAGCATTCCGTTCCATAATAAAGACAGAGGTTTAAATTTTTCTATAGTCGTATTATTCATAACATTTTTAAACGATTCGTTAGCTATAGATATATTTGCTCTATTGCTTTTTGAAAGAAAATAATGAACTATTCCTTTAAATTGATAAATCTGCCCCAAATCAACTCCAACGGGCAAATTATTCAAATCTAAATTGTTTATATAATTTCTTGCTCTCGTATATTCTTTATTTGCAATCATTACTCTTATCTCTTTAACAATCAAAGGGTCAGTTTTATGCGTGCTTGCCCAAGGACTATAAAAATTGTATATAGTCGCTTTTCTTTGTCCTCTCCTTATAGGCGTTGAAGTTCTAACCGTAGGAGTCGGCTTTTTTGGGGCGTTATTTTGATTATAATCATTAACGCTAAAATCGTCATAAAAAGGACCTGAATTAAAATTATTTGATTCTAAAATAACATCCTGATTAGTAGATTGCTGATATTCTCGTTCTATTTGATTTATATAATCATCCTGAACATTTTTATTATCTTTACAAGAGGCAATAAAAGATAATAATATTAAAGATAAAAACATTAATAAAGCTTTTTTCAACATTTTTTACTCCATAAAGTATAATTAATATTTTTTATATTATCGGAAATTATATAATAAATATTAGATAACGGTTTAATAAATTTAGTTTTTCTTAAAAATTACTATCTTACGCTTTTATCATAAGGCAAACCCGAAGCTTTCGGAGCTTGAGAATTTTTTGAAGTAAAAGCCAAAACTATTATAGTCGTTATATAAGGAATCATTTTATAAACGCTATTTGATATCGGCAAATTTGAAAGTATAGGAATTCCAGAATATGCTGACGCTAAAGTTTTCATTAATCCGAAAAAGAAAGCTGCATAAAGTATTCTTATTGGTTTCCACTGCCCGAATATTAAAACTGCCAAAGCTAAAAATCCGTATCCTGCAACCGTAGCGTTAAAATTTGTCGAAGTTGGAATAACGAATACCAAACCTCCAATTCCAGCCAAAGCTCCAGAAATTGCAACTCCAAAATAACGCATTTTATAAACATTAATTCCGACAGAATCGGCTGCTTGAGGATGCTCTCCGCAACTTCTTAATCTTAAACCGAATCTAGTTTTATAAAGCGCAAACCATGATAAAACTAAAATTATAAATCCCAAATAAGTCGTTATATAAGCGTTTTTAAATAATAAATTTCCTATAATCGGAATATTTCCTAAAACGGGAACGGATTCTATTCTAAAATTATTTACAAAAGATATTTGCTGAACTACTTGAATCGCTCTCGTAACATATATTGCAAAAGCGGGGGCGAATATATTTAAAGCCGTTCCGCTTATAACTTGGTCGGCGCTCATATTAATCGAAGCGTAAGCATGAAGCAAAGAAAATATTAAACCAGACAAAGCCGAAATTATTATAGCTATAAATAAAGTAATTGTTGGCGAAAATAAATTTCCGAATCTGCTTATAAAAAATATTCCCGTAAAAGCTCCAATAATCATTATTCCTTCTAAAGCTATATTAACCACTCCGCTTCTTTCTGAAAACATGCCTCCCAAAGCTACAAGCAAAAGAGGAATTGAAAATAACATTGTTTGTTGAACTAAAAAATAAATCGTTTCCATAAATTGTCCTTTTTAATTAATTTTCTTTTTTAAGTTTTTTAGAAATAAATCCTACAATGCTTCTAAACATTAAAGCGAAAGCGCTAAAATAAATTATAGACGATATTATCATTTCTATAACTTCGGGAGTAAAATCATGCATTTGCATATAAAATCCTCCAACCGTTATATAAGCGATAAATATTCCCGCTATTAATATTCCGAAAGGATGCGATAAACCTAATAAAGCTATAGGAATTCCCATAAAACCTTCTTCAGCTAAAATGTCTACGACTTCAATATGTTTGCCGACTCCAGATAAATATAATAATCCTCCGCCAAGTCCAGCCAAAGCTCCAGCTATAACCATAGATAAAATTATATTTCTTTTTTCGTTTATTCCCGCATATCTGCTAGCTTCTTTATTTAATCCGCAGGCTTTAAGCTCAAATCCGAAAGTCGTTTTTGAAAGAATTATATAAATTATTATAACGGTTAGAATCGCTATAAAAAATCCTCCGTTTGCGCTTGAGCCTTTAAATATTGCGTTTAATCCCATATTTGGAATCGTTCCAGATGGCGGAATATTTTGAGATTGATTTTTTAACATATCGTAAACCGTTAGAGTGACAAGATAATTAACCAAATACATTCCTATATAATTCATCATAATGCTTGATATAACTTCATTAACATTAAATTTAGCTTTCAAAATTCCTGGCAAATAAGCCCATAAACCGCCAGCGATAAAAGAAACGAATAAAGCTAAAATCCAATGAAGCCAAGATGGAAGGAAAACGCATTTTACCGCAACCAAAACCGCCGCATAAGCTCCGACTATAAATTGTCCAGGAGCGCCTATATTAAAGAGTCCGTTTTTGAAAGCGAAACCTACCGAAAGTCCCGTTAATATTAAAGGAGTAGCCGTATATATAACTTGTCCCATTCCTCTGCTTCCGCCTGAAAATCCGCCCAAAAGTATTGTAATAAAAGCGGGCAAAGCGTCTTTAGGATTGCTTATAAGAAGTATTATTAGTCCGAGCAAAAGTCCTATTATTATTGCAAGAAAAGAAGAAAATATTTTAACGAATCCGTCTTTTTCGAGTATATTAATTATTTGATTTTTCATTTTATTTGCTCCTTTTATGCGCTTCTCTTTGAGCCAGACATATATAATCCAAGTTCCTTTACAGTTAAATTGTTAGGATAGAGATTTGCAACTATTTCGCCTTCAAACATAACTAATATTCTATCGCTTAAATTCATTACTTCGTCAAGCTCTAAAGAAACGAGTAAAACCGCCTTTCCTTTATCTCTCTGATTAATAAGCTCTTTATGTATATATTCAATCGCTCCAACATCGAGTCCGCGAGTCGGTTGAACGGCTATAAGTAAATCGGGTTCTCTGTCAATTTCTCTTGCTATAATAGCTTTCTGCTGATTTCCGCCCGACATACTTCTTGCTATCGTCTTAAAACCTTCGGCGCTTCTTATATCGAATTTTTCTATTAAAGAATTTGAATAATTTTCCATTTCTTTAAATTTTAAGAATCCGTTATTTTGGAATCTTTCGGTAAAATAAGTTTGAAGAATTAAATTCTCTCCCAAAGTATAATCTAAAACTAAACCGTATTTATGTCTGTCTTCGGGAATATGTCCTATTCCGCTTAAAGTCTTTTTTCTTATACTTAAATCGGTAATATTATGTCCTTTTAAGTTTATGTTTCCAGAATTTAATTCTATCAATCCCGTTAATGCGTATATTAATTCGCTCTGTCCGTTTCCGTCTATTCCAGCGATGCAAACTATCTCTCCCGCTCTAACTTCAAAAGAAACATTTTCAATAATATTTTTAGAACTTTTATTAGATTTTATATTTAAATCTTTAACCGATAAAATTATATCTTTAGGTTTAGCTTCGCTTTTTTCAACTACCAAAGATATTTTTCTTCCAACCATCATTTCTGACATTTCTTCTTTTGTGGCTTCTTTTACATCTATAGTTCCTATATATTTTCCTTTTCGTAAAACTGAACATCTATCGGCAACCTCTTTTATTTCGTTTAATTTATGCGTTATAAATAAAATTGATTTTCCTTCTTTCGTTAACGATTTCATTATTTTCATTAACTCTTCTATTTCGTTTGGCGTTAAAACTGCAGTAGGTTCGTCAAATATAAGTATATCGTTATCTCTATAAAGCATTTTTAATATTTCAACTCTCTGTTGCATTCCAACCGTTAAATCGCTAATTAAAGAATCGGGATAAATTTCAAGTCCGTAAGTTTTGCTTAATTCTAAAACTTTTTTTCTTGCATCGTCCATTTTTAAAATTCCGTTTTTTACGGTTTCAACTCCGAGTATAATATTTTCTAAAGCGGTAAAATTATGAACGAGTTTAAAATGCTGATGAACCATTCCTATTCCCAAAGCGTTTGCCGTGTTAGGATTATCAATATTAACTTCTTTTCCGTTGACTTTTATGATTCCTTCTTCCTGTTTATAAAGCCCGAATAGAACGCTCATTAAAGTGGATTTTCCCGCTCCGTTTTCTCCGAGCAATGCATGAATTTCGCCTCTTTTTAATTGAACGGTAATATTATCGTTTGCGACTATTCCTTTAAATCTTTTTGTAATGCCGAGCATTTCGACTACATAATCTTCGTTTATATTAGGCATAGTAAAATCCTTGTTAAAAGATTATTTATATTTATATATTACAATATTTTTTATAAAAATGAAATAGCTATAATTATATATTATTGATTTTTTTCTGTTTTTTTGTATATTTATATATATAAGACTTAATTTAACGGATTAAAAATTGAAAGTTAGATTTTTGGGAAGTAGAGGCTCAATACCAACCCCTGGTAATAGTTTTAGCGAATACGGAGGTAACACTTCTTGCATTCAAGTTATAGACAATGATGGAAATTATATTATACTTGACGCTGGAAGCGGAATAAAGAATCTTGCCTATTATGTTTTTAAATCGGAAAAAACCGAAAGCATATTATTATTAACGCATTTTCATTGGGACCATATAATGGGAATACCATTCTTCGCTCCTTTCTTTTCAAATAAATATAGTTTTACAATTTACGGACCAAAAGATACTTCGGGCGAAATGTATGATACGATAAATAATATACTTGCAAAAGATTATTTTCCCGTTAGTTTAGAACAGTTTTCTCAAAATTTAAAATTTGACGCATTTTTTGAAGGAAAAAAAATAACTTTTGGAAATATGCTTATAGAAGCGATATGGGTTAATCATCCTTGCCATACTTTATCTTATAAAATAACATCGGGAAATAAAACCATAGTTTATTTAACGGACCATGAACCTTATAAAAAAAGAATGCATGAACAACATCCTTCCTTAGAACATTATAATCATAACGCCGATTTACTTCATGCAAGATTAATAGATTATGTTAGAGGAGCGGATGTTTTAATAATAGAAGGCGAATATACGAAAAGCGAATATTATAACGGACATGTCGGTTGGGGACATTCCACTTTAAATGACGCTATTCAAGTCGGACTCGATGCTGAAGTTCCTTATGTCGTTATTCATCATCATAATCAAGATAGAACGGATTCTCAAATCAAATTAATATACAGCAAATTATTGGCATTTTTGCAAAAAGAAAATATAGATTTGCAATTAGCTTTTGCAAAAGAAGGCTCTTATATAAAAATTTAATTTAATTTTATTACAATTTTTTATTAATTAAAATATTGACATATTTAAAAAATATGTTAAACTTTTTCATAAGGAGTATATTATGTCAACTCAATTAAATAATAAAGATAGAATTAATATTATAGTAGAAGAGCTATCAAAAGGTTTATACGAAAAGAAAGAAGTTATTGCTTTAACATTTTTATGTTCTATCGCAGGAAAATCAATATTTTTATTTGGATTGCCTGGAACGGCTAAAAGTTTAATAGTGAGAAGAGTTGCCTCCGCGTTTGAAAACTCGATATATTTTGGACAGCTTATGAATAGATTTACGACTCCAGAAGATGTTTTTGGTCCAGTTAGTTTATCTAAATTATAAGGAAGATAAATTTGAGAGAAAAGTTGAAGGCTATTTACCAAAAGCAGATTTTGTATTTTTAGACGAGATATGGAAAAGTTCTCCAGCTATATTAAATACATTATTAACTATAATAAATGAAAAAGTATATAGAAATGGAAGCCAAGAAAATAGAGTGCCTTTAAAAGCCCTTGTAGCTGCAAGTAATGAAACGCCACCAAAAGGACAAGGACTTGAAGCAATGTATGATAGATTTATTATGCGTTTATTAGTTAAGCCCGTTGAAGATGTTGATAACTTTAATAATTTAATTGTAGCTGAAGATATAAAATTTGATGCGAATATAGATTCTAAAATTTCTACAGAAGAATTGGAAGATTTTAAGATACTCATAAATGAAATACAAGTTCCAGACAATATTTTAAATATTATAAATTATATTAAGAACGAAATAGAACAAAATAATAAGAATAATGAAAATAAAGAGCCTATATATATTTCTGATAGAAGATGGAAAAATATTGTATATATATTAAAGACAGCTGCATTCCTTTCAGATAGAGAAGAAGTACTCCCAGTTGATTGTTTTTTAATAAGTCATTGTATATGGGAATTGCAAGAAGATATTGATAAGGTTAAAGATACAGTTATAAAGGCTATAGAAAATTTTTCTCAAATAAATAGAGACAAATTTGAAGATATAAATAATAAAGTAAAAGATTTGCATAAAGATATAGATACGGATTGTATAAATCAAGAAAATATATATAAAACGGAAAATATAAACGACACCAAATGTTTCAAAATAAAAATAGATTATTATACCGATACTACATATCAACCAACATTACATAGTAAAGATTTATATATTCCAAGAGATAAAATTAATACTGATGGCAAGTTCTATCCTATGATAGATGATGGTCAAGAATTTAAGTCTTTCATTTGTTCTTTCGGCGGTAACACAGTATTAAAAGTAAAAGTTTATAATGAATACAAATCATTAGAAAAAGAATATGATATAATTCAAGCTTCAATTAATCATCCTATCACTTCTAAAAATATTCAAGAACAATTTTTAAAAACAAATAATTATAATTATGAAGTAGATAATATAGAAATTAATATGGATAATGATATCTTTACCACTTACATATTTGCCAGGCTTTCCTGTCAGTACGAACTTGATCGCACTTGGAACTTTGAACCACAGCTCTCCCATTGCCATACCGGTTGCAATATCTGTTGTTCCGACACCTGTCGAAAATGCACCAAGTGCACCGTATGTACATGTATGGGAATCTGCACCGATAATCACATCTCCCGCAACCGTAAGTCCTTTTTCCGGAAGGAGTGCATGCTCTATTCCCATTTCACCTACATCAAAATAGTTTGTAATATCATTTTTGCAGGCAAACTCACGCACGCATTTGCAATGCTCTGCGGATTTAATGTCCTTATTTGGAGCAAAGTGATCCATCACAAGTGCGATCTTGTCTTTGTGAAATACACCCTCTACATTCATTTTTCCGATTTCATGAATTGCAACCGGAGAAGTAATATCATTGCCCAGAACCAGATCCAGGTCTGCCTCGATCAGCTGTCCGGCGCTGACAGAAGGCAAGCCTGCATGTGCTGCAAGAATCTTCTGAGTCATTGTCATTCCCATGGATAATTCCTCCTTTAATATCTTAAACTACTATGATTTTAGCACAGATTATTTCATAATCCTAATACATAATAAACATATTTACCATAACTATATTTTATGATATAATAACTTATTATAATAAACGGAGGCAATAATGAATCAGAATTTATCTTCTTACTGGATTTTTTATACGGTTGCCAATGCCGGAAATATTTCCAAGGCAGCCAAAGAACTCTACATCAGCCAGCCTGCCATCAGCAAATCCATTCAGAAACTGGAAGAAAATTTAGGATGCAAACTGTTTTCCCGCAGTTCCCGCGGCGTTGTACTGACGGACGAGGGCCAGTTACTTTATGGACATGTAAAGGAAGCCTTTGAAACATTGACACTTGGGGAAGACAAATTAAAACGTTCCATCGATCTTGGTGTCGGTCACCTGCAGATCGGTGTCAGTTCCACACTCTGCAAATTTGTACTTCTGCCCTATCTGAAAGAATTCATACGGCAGAATCCGCATATCAGTATTTCCATCAACTGTCAGTCGACCAACGAAACGCTTGATCTGCTGGATGAAAATAAAATTGACATCGGTCTGATTGGAAAGCCGGATAATCTCAAAAACATCAATTTTTACTATCTGGACAACATTGAAGACATTTTTGTAGCCAATCCGGACTATCTCTCAAATCTGAAAAAAAGAGGGATTACCAGAGATTCCATCCTTGGCAATTCCACACTTATGCTTTTGGATAAGCATAACATGACGCGGCAGTATATTGACGATTATCTGCAGGACAATCATATTTCCGTAGCGGAATCCATTGATATCTCGAACATGGATCTGTTAATTGATTTCGCAAAGATCGGTGTCGGCGTTGCCTGTGTCATCAAAAGTTTTGTCACACAGGAACTCCAAGAGGGATCTCTCGTGGAAATTCCGCTTGGCATCCCGATCCACAAACGGGAAATCGGCTTTGCATACAAGGAAAACTTAAAGCCATCCAAATCCTTACAGACCTTTATTGACTTTTACCGTACTTACAGACCGGAGGAAACATTATGAAAGAACAGCTTCACACCATCCCAATTTCAGATGCCATGGCAAATGCCGGAGAATGTCCGTTCTGCTATATCGAACAAAAAACCGAAGAACACATGATGGATTTCGTCCTCGGACATGGTGCCTCCTATATGGAAGCCGATATCCGCGACATGACAGACCGGGAAGGATTCTGCCGCGCACATTTCAAAAAAATGTTTGATTATGGAAATTCGCTCGGCAATGCCTGGATTTTAAAAACACTGATGAAACGTCACGAAGAGGAAATGGATCATGTCTGGAAAACCTTCCGTCCGGACGCTGCTGCAAAACGCAGCAGTCTGTTCGGCAAAAAAACAGATGGTTCTTCCAATTCCATTGTCGAGTGGATCAACCGGCGGGAATCCACCTGTTTCATCTGTAACAGTGTAAAAAATACCTTTCAGGCTTACATGAAAACCTTCTTTTCCATGTACAAAAAAGATGTGGATTTCCGTGCACAGGTGGCAAATACCAAAGGATTCTGCCTCGATCACTTTAAAGTTCTCTGCGAAGGTGCCGACGAACAGCTTTCCGGTGAAGAGAAAAAAGAATTCTATGCCACCGTCCTCCCTCTGATGAAGGAAAATTTCCACCGCGTCTATGAAGACGTTGCATGGTTTATTGAAAAATATGATTACAAAAACAAAGATGCCGACTGGAAAGATTCAAAAGATGCCATTCAGCGCGGCATGCAGAAATTGCGTGGCAGCGACCCGTCCCGGCCTCCCCATATGTTAAAAAAATAACTTTTGTTTTCTCCTTCCGGCAACCATAAGATAGCCCACATCCATCAAAAGCATGCAAAGAAACACAAGTGCCGCATATCCTGTAAGATACCCCGGATTTCCCATCCTGTCTGCCAGCCAGACAAGCGGAGATCCGGCGGATGGCCAGTTCACAAACATATAATTCACATCATATCTTTTATCAAACCAGTAAATCGGTATCACAACCGCAGTCAGAAATAACACCACCTGCCAGAGTTTTGCAAAATCCGGTCGGATTTCATGGGATGCAAGTTTTCCTGCCACATACAGTACAATTCCCATATGAAACAAAAAGCCTTCCAGTGTAATGAAATGAATGACCGGATAAAAGTTCCAGTTTGGAAATAAAAGTGCCAGCACTGTTCCCGGGAGACAGATGGTATACAGCACCTGCCCCAGCCATTTCCATTTCGTCAGACAATGAACGGCACACAAAATTCCAGCCATGCTGCACAGATGAAACGGGAGTTCATATAAAAACGCTTCATGGATCACCCCAATATAAATTGCTCTCACGACAATCCACACCACAAGGGAACATGCCGTCAGACCATCCATCCGGCGTTTTTTTCTTTCATCCCCTTTTTTATAAATCCATACATATCTGACGCATATAGCAAAAATAACCGAAAGCCACAACAGATGCCATGGACCGAACAACGCAAATCCAATGCCATCCGGAATATGGGTTTCATATGTAAAAAAATAAGAAAGATATGAAAGTTTCACATCAAAGACCTCCTTTTTTACAGTATCTGTGTTTTTCCTTTTTATTATGCAAAACACCCTGCGCCTTTTGCGCAGGGTGCCTTTCCCTTAGAAATCTTCTGTCTGCTGTTTTCTGGCAGACAGGAAACATTTTATTTCATTACAATGTTCACAAGTCTTCCCGGTACATAAATCTCTTTGATGATATTTCCGGTCAGTTTATCTGCAATGACTTCTTTTGCCTTTGCAATTACCTGATCCTTCGGATCATCTTTCTGGATACCAAGCGTTCCCTTTACCTTACCATTGATCTGAACGGCAATCTCCACGGAAGATTCCACCGTCTTTGCCTCATCGAACTCCGGCCATGTCTGCTGGTATACTCTTCCCTCGCATCCGATAATCTGCCACATTTCTTCTGTAATATGCGGAGCAACCGGATTCAGCAGAATGATCAGTGTCTTTAACTCTCCCCTGGTGATAGAGCCTTTTTTATAAAAATCATTCAAAAGTGTCATCATGGCAGCAATCGCCGTATTGTACTTGAGGTTTTCAAAGTCATTGGAAACCTTCTTGATGGTCTGATGCATCTTGGTCTCAAGATCCTTGGAGTATCCCTCCTCATCAGTCATAAGATCCTGCAATTTCCAGACACGGTCTAAGAATCTGCGGCATCCCTTTACTCCATCTTCCGACCAGGATGCAGCCAGATCAAATGCTCCGATGAACATTTCATACGTACGCAGGGTATCTGCACCATACTCCTGCACAATATCGTCTGGATTGACTACATTTCCTCTGGACTTTGACATCTTCTCTCCGTTTTCACCGAGAATCATGCCATGGGAAGTACGCTTCTGGTATGGTTCCGGAGTCGGAACAACGCCCTGGTCATACAGGAATTTATGCCAGAATCTGGAATACAGCAGATGCAGGGTCGTGTGCTCCATACCACCATTGTACCAGTCTACCGGCAACCAGTATTTGAGTGCTTCCGGACTTGCCAGTGCCTTGTCATTGTGCGGATCGGTATAACGCAGGAAATACCAGGAAGATCCGGCCCACTGCGGCATTGTGTCGGTCTCACGCTTTGCAGGACCACCACAGCATGGACAAGTCGTATTTACCCAGTCGGTCATTGCTGCAAGCGGAGATTCTCCGTTGTCTGTCGGCATATAACTTTCTACTTCCGGAAGAAGCAGCGGCAGCTCGCTCTCATCGATCGGCACATACCCACACTTATCGCAGTGAACAATCGGAATCGGCTCCCCCCAGTAACGCTGACGGGAGAATACCCAGTCTCTTAATTTATAATTTGTCTTTGCCTGACCAATTCCTTTTTCTTCCAGGAATTTAATCATCTTTTCCTTTGCATCTTTTACTTCCAAGCCGTTTAAGAAGTCGGAGTTGATCAGCACACCCGTCGCTACATCGGTAAAAGCAGCCTCATTGACATCCACTTCTTCTCCGTTCTTTGCAACAACCTGAATGATCGGAAGATGAAATTTCTTTGCAAACTCCCAGTCTCTCTCATCATGTGCCGGAACTGCCATGATCGCACCGGTACCATAGCTCATCAGTACATAATCTGATACCCAGATCGGAACTTCTTTTCCGTTGACCGGATTGATTGCAGTCAGACCGTCAATTGCCACACCAGTCTTGTCTTTTGCAAGCTCCGCCCGCTCAAAATCAGACTTTCTGGAAGCCTGCTCGCGGTATGCAACGATTTCCTCCCAGTTTTTAATCTGATCCTTGTACTTATCCAGATATGGATGCTCTGGTGAAACAACCATATAGGTAACACCAAACAATGTATCACAACGTGTGGTGTAAATACGCAGCTTGTCTTCTGTATCTTTGATCCGGAAATCAACCTCGGCACCTGTAGAACGTCCGATCCAGTTTTTCTGTGAAACCTTGACACGTTCAATGTAGTCTACATCATTCAGTCCTTCGATCAGCTTATCCGCATAATCGGTGATCTTTAACATCCACTCGCTCTTTACCTTGCGGACAACCGGAGCACCACACCGCTCACATACACCGTTTACAACTTCCTCGTTTGCAAGACCTACCTTGCAGGAAGTGCACCAGTTGATCGGCATCTCTTTTTTGTATGCAAGACCGGCCTTGAATAATTTCAGGAAAATCCACTGAGTCCATTTATAGTACTTTGGATCTGTTGTATTAATCTCACGATCCCAGTCAAAAGAATATCCCAGAGAATGTAACTGATCCTTAAAATGCTTTACATTATTCTCTGTTACGATTTTTGGATGGATTTTATTTTTAATTGCATAGTTTTCTGTCGGAAGTCCAAATGCATCCCATCCCATCGGATATAATACATTATATCCCTGCATTCTTCTCTTACGGGCAACAATATCCAATGCTGTATATGGTCTCGGATGACCAACGTGAAGTCCCTGTCCGGATGGATATGGGAATTCAACCAACGCATAATATTTCGGTTTGGAATAATCATTGGTTGCAGCAAAAGCCTTTTCATCATCCCAGACTTTCTGCCACTTTTTCTCTACCACTTTGTGGTTGTATACTTCTGCCATGTCTTCGCCTCTTCATTTTTCATATTTTTTCACAATACATTTATTTTACACATACCGGGGTAGTTTGTCAAATGCCATGAGGAGGGACCCGCGCTCTTTGCGGGAGGAGTCCTTATGGCCCCACATGGAAAAATCTTGATACCTCTTTGTGGGAGGAGTCCTTATGACCCACTTCCTTCCACCCCGGCACAAAAACAAAAACCCCGATGATGGTACTCACCGGGGTTTTTAAAATCAGTTTCTGATTAGTTGTTGATGAGCTTGTCGCTCTCGTTGTTCCAGCTGTACAGCTTACGGATCTCAGCACCAACCTTCTCTGATGGATGCTCAGAAGCAAGCTTTCTCATAGCCTTGAAGTGAACCTGACGTCCTGCCGGAGACATATCCAGTAAGAACTCTTTTGCAAATGTACCATCCTGAATATCAGTAAGGATCTGCTTCATAGCCTTCTTTGTCTCAGCGGTAACAATCTTTGGTCCGGTGATGTAATCACCATACTCAGCTGTATTAGAGATAGAATATCTCATTCCTGCGAAACCTGACTGGTAAATTAAGTCTACGATCAGTTTCATCTCATGGATACACTCGAAGTATGCGTTTCTTGGGTCATAACCAGCCTCGCAAAGTGTTTCGAAACCAGCCTGCATAAGTGCACAAACAC
>OLHA01000420.1_pt1 | contig 24861 bp, 19 predicted proteins | sample 1605961 | NCBI WGS metagenome assembly OLHA01 (sample SAMN03283288) | human gut metagenome | biome: human-associated habitat; material: feces | host: Homo sapiens | place: Peru | collected 2012
GTTCAGCATGGTCAGGCAGTCGTCCACGCTCATATTGTACTTGTTGCAGATGAACTGCACCACGCAGGCGTCGATGTCGCCGGAGCGGGTGCCCATGGGCACACCGGCCAGAGGGCTCAGGCCCATGGAGGTATCCATGCACTTGCCGTCCTTGATGGCGGAAAGAGAGGAGCCGTTGCCCAGATGGCAGTTGACCATCTTGAAGTTCTTCTTGCCAACCAGCTCCGCGGTACGCTTTGCCACGTACTTATGGGAAGTGCCGTGGAAGCCGTAGCGGCGGATGTCGTCATTCTCGTAGTACTCCTTGGGAATGGCGTAGCGGTAGGCCTTGGGGGGCATGGTCATATGGAAGGCGGTGTCGAACACGGCGACCTGAGGGGTATTGGGCATAACAGCCTGGCAGGCACGGATGCCCATCAGGTTTGCGGGGTTGTGCAGAGGTCCCAGAGGGATGCACTTCTCAATGGCCTTGATAACCTCGTCGTTGATGATGCAGGAGTCGGAGAACTCCATGCCGCCGTGCAGCACGCGGTGGCCCACGGCATCGATCTCGTCAACGGACTTGATCACGCCGTCAACAGGGTCAACCAGGATGTCCAGAACCGCGGCAATGGCCTCGGAATGGGTGGGCATGGGAATGTCCTTGACAACCTTCTTGTCGCCCACCTTGTGGGTCAGACGGCCGTCAATGTAGATACGCTCGCACAGGCCCTTGGCAGCGACGTCCCCGGTCTCGGGGTTCATCAGCTGGTACTTCAGGGAAGAACTGCCGGCGTTGATAATCAAAACGTTCATTGGAATCTCCTCCTAAAAATATTGTTTTCTTTTTCATTGATCTGTGATACAATATCGATGCTATTATATTCCATCTTTCCCATTTTCTCAAGCCCTATCTGAAAAATTTTTGCTTTTGGAGGAAAAACTTTGACCATCGTCGGCATTATCTGCGAATACAACCCCTTTCACAGGGGCCACCGGAAGCAATTTTCGGAAATACGGCAGCGGTTTGGGGCGGATGCGGCCATTGTGTGCCTCATGAGCGGAAATTACGTTCAGCGGGGCGCTCCTGCGGTTTTCGACCGGGAAGTCCGGGCCAGGGCAGCCATCTTAAGCGGTGCGGACCTGGTGCTGGAGCTGCCGGTGACGGCAAGCCTTTCCTCGGCAGAGGGGTTCGCCTCCGCCGGGGTTGCCATTCTGAGCCCGCTGTGCGACTACCTGTGCTTCGGCACGGAGTCCGGAAATTCAGACGCGCTCATGGGCACGGCCCAGGCTCTGCTGTCCCCCGGCTTTTCGGAGCAGCTGCGGCAGCGGCTCACCACGGGCATCAGCTTTCCCGCCGCAAGGCAGCAGGCCCTGGAGGCCCTGGGCATCCCGGGCACCCTTCTGGAGCAGCCCAACGACATTCTGGCCACGGAATACTGCAAGGCCATTCTCGCCCAGGGCAGTTCTCTTCTCCTCTTCCCCGTGACCCGCCGGGGCAGCTACCACGCAGAAACGCCGGACGGGGAAAACCCCTCTGCCACGGCTCTGCGGCGGTGCATCGCCTTGGGGACGGACTGGCTGGGCTTCGTGCCGCCGGAGGCCGCCCCCTGCTTTGAAAGCGCCGCCGTGTACACCCTCGCCGCCGGAGAGCGGGCCATTCTGGCCAGGCTGCGCACCATGACGGACGGGGAATTTGAGGCCCTGCCCTATGGCTCCGAGGGGCTCTGGCGGCGGCTGATGCACGCCAGCCGGGAAGAGGGCTGCCTGGAGGACATCCTCACCCGGGTAAAAACCAAGCGCTACACCCGCTCCCGGTTAGACCGGATGGTGCTGTGCGCATTTCTGGGGCTGACCCAAGAGGACCTTGCCGCCCCCGCCCCCTACGCCCGGATTCTGGCCTTTGACGACGTTGGCCGCAGCCTTCTGAAAGGCAGCGATTTCTGCAAAAATCTTGGCTGGCAGGTGGAAGGCAGCTATGCCGCTCTGGAGCAGCGCTGCAATACCCTCTACGGTCTTTTCTGCCGGGACGGCATTCCCAAAGCCGATGCTGCCCAAAAGCAGCGGCTATCCTATCTGCACAGGTGATACCATGGTATTTTCATCCTATATCTTTCTCTTCGCCTTTCTGCCCCTGGTGCTGCTGGGGTACTATCTGCTCTCGCGTCTGAAAGATCCCATCTATCAGCGGCTGTTCCTCATCGGAGCCTCGCTGTTTTTCTATGGGTATTTTAATCCCAGCTACCTTTTGATCATCGTTGTCTCCATCTTTGTAAACTATCTTCTGGCCGCCTGTATTTCCGGAGGCAAGGGGAGATTTCAGGCGGTGTGCTTCTGGCTGGGGGTACTGTTCAATGTGGGCCTGCTGGGGTACTTCAAGTACCGGGACTTCTTCGTTGAAAACATCAATGCCCTGTTCCATACCTCTTTCCTTTTAAAACACATCGCCCTGCCCCTGGGCATCAGCTTTTTCACCTTCCAGCAGCTGTCCTTTCTGGTCTCCATCCGCAAGGGAGAGGAACGCTTAGAGCGCTTTGACGACTACTGCATCTTCGTGCTCTTCTTCCCCCAGCTGGTGGCGGGGCCGATCGTGCTCTACAGCGAGATGATCCCCCAGTTCAAAGACCCCCGGCGGCGGTACTGGAACTGGGACAATGCAGCGGCGGGGGCCTACATCTTCACCATCGGCCTGTTTAAAAAGGCCGTGATTGCAGACACGCTGGCCCTGTTTGCGGACACGGGCTTTGGGGCAACCAGCCTGGGCTTCTGGGCCGCCTGGGCTACAGCCCTGTCCTATACCTTCCAGGTCTATTTCGATTTCAGCGGCTATTCCGATATGGCCGTGGGCCTGGGAAAGCTCTTCAATATCGACATTCCCTTCAATTTCCGCTCCCCCTACCAGTCCGAAAGCATCGGCGTCTTCTGGCGCAGGTGGCACATCACTCTGGGCAGAGCTCTGCAAAGCTATGTCTATTTTCCCCTGGGGGGCAGCCGGGCAGGCAAGCTCCGCACCTATCGGAACCTGCTCATCACCTTCCTGGTCAGCGGATTGTGGCACGGGGCGGCCTGGACCTTCGTGCTCTGGGGGGCGCTCCATGGGCTCTTCAACGCCCTGGAGCGGGTTTTCGCAAAGCCCCTTTCCAGGGTGCCCCACTGGGTTCGGGTGGGCTGCACCTTTCTGATCGTCAATGCCCTATGGGTGCTGTTCCGGGCGGAGAGCTTCCAAAGCGCCGCCACGGTCTACCGGGGCATGGTGGATGTTTCCAACCTTGCCTTCGCCCAGGTAGGCAGCCTGGCCGTGGACGGCTTTGTGGGCGTTCCGAATCTACTGAACGCAATCTATGTTGTGGGCATTCTGGCAGCTTTGGCGGTGGTCTGCTTCCGGTGCAAAAACAGCTGCCAGATGCTTACGGAATTCACCTGCCGCAAGGGCGCGCTGTGGGCAACGGCGGTCCTCTTCTGCATCGCCCTGGTGCATCTGTCCCGGGAGAGCGTCTTTATCTATTTCAATTTCTAAGGAGCTGGCTATGGCAAAAAAATGGCTGCTGCGGCTGCTGGCACTGACTCTGGCACTGGTGATGCTGATGTGCCTGTGCGCCTGGTGCATTGACCCCTATATGCTCTACCGGGTGCGGGACAACCAATACCTGCTGAATTCCCGGCTGGTCACCCCGGGGCTGATTAAAAACTACGACTACGACACGGTGCTCATCGGCTCCTCCATGATCCAGAACACGGACATGCAGCGCTTCCGGGACACCCTGGGGGGAAAGCCTCTGAAAATCACCACCGGGGCCATCAGCCTGACGGAAATTCAGAAGCTCACAGATAAAATCGGTGAGATTGGCAAGGCAGAGCACTACTATATCTGCCTGGACCAATACCTCTTCGCCCCGGAAAAATGGGACGACATGGACCGGTTTCCGGACTACCTGATGGATGACAACCCCTGGAATGACTACCGGTATCTGCTGGGCTATGAGACCTGGATGCGCTTTATCCCCATCGATATCGCCCTGTCCGGTGCCAAGGCGCTTAAGATTTCCCTGCCGGAAAAATTCACCCGGACCATGCGCATTGACGGCATGGAGGACTGGCGGGGCGACTGGACCTTTGGCGAAGAGGCCACCCTTTCTCTCTATACGCCCCCTTCCAAGGGCAGCAGCTTCGATGCAGAAACCGTGCTGGCCCGGATGAAGAAACGGTTCGATGAATACCTGACCCATCTGGATTTTTCCCAGGGAGACTATACCTTCTTCTTCCCGCCCTATTCTGCGCTCTACTGGAACTATGCCTTTGGGGCCGGAAACGGGGAAACCTACCTGGAATTTAAGGCCTATGCGGAAAGAATGCTGCTGGGATACGAAAATGTCCGCATTTTTGACTTTCAGAATGCACCGTTCATTACCGATTTGAACAACTACAAGGACTACACCCACTACGCCCCGGAAATCAACGACCGGATGCTGGGGTGCTTCGCAAGCGGCGAATACCTGATAACAGAGGCATCTTCCACGGCGGAGCTGCTGGAGGTCACCCGCGCCCAGGTGGCGCAGCTGCTGGAACGGTACCCGGAGATACCGGAGTGAGCTTTCCTAACCTTCCCCTCCGGGGAAGGTGGCTCGCCGCTAGGCGAGACGGATGAGGGGCGTTATGGGAGAGAGTAGTACGTATTTTCCAATCGCTTCCGCCCTGTACGCCCCTCCTCAGTCAGGGCTAACGCCCTGACAGCTCCCCCGGAGGGGAAGCTTTTGCGGCAAAAGACGAAGGAGGCCACCTATGACCTACAAAATTGCCATCTGTGACGATTCCCAGGCGGATCGGGACTATGTCGCTTCCCTGGTCCGGCGCTGGGCCTCCGAAGGGGATCGCACGGCACATATAGAAGCCTTTTCCTCCGCCGAGGGGTTTCTCTTCCACTATGCCGAGGAAAGCGACTTTGATATTCTGCTGCTGGACATCGAAATGGGCGGCATGGATGGGGTCACCATGGCCAAACGGCTGCGGCAAAGCAACGACACCGTTCAGATCATCTTCATCACCGGCTACTCGGATTACATCGCCGAGGGCTACGAGGTGGCGGCGCTGCACTATCTTATGAAGCCCCTGGATGAAAACAAGCTCTTCTCCGTGCTGGATCGGGCTGCTGAAAAGCTGCAAAAGAACGAAAAGGTGCTGCACCTGGAGCTTTCCGGGGAGATGGTCCGCCTGCCCATCCACCGCATCCGCTGGGCAGAGGTCAGCGGCAACTACGTCACCATTCACGCCCTCCAGGACTACACCGTGAAAATGACCTTGGGCCAACTGGAAAAGGAGCTGGACGAGCGGTTCTTCCGGGTCGGCCGCTCTGCCATTGTGAATCTGACCCAGATCAGCCGGGTGACAAAAACAGAAATCAAGCTCTCGGTTGGCGACTCCGTCCCCCTGCCCCGGGGGGCCTATGAGGCGGTCAACCGGGCAATCATTGCAATGAGGTAAGCGAAAATGGGATTCTTTTCCAAACGTGTGGACCGGCAGCTGCAGGCCTACCAGCAGGAGCTGATCGAGACCCACTACCGGGAAGTGGACAATATGTATAAGCAAATTCGGGGCTGGCGGCATGACTACCGGAACCACATCCAGGTTATGAAGGCCTACGCTGCCCAGGGCGACTGGGAAGCCATCCGGAACTACCTGGACCTTCTCGATCAGGATTTGACCACCGTGGACACCGTTATCAAAACCGGCAACGCCATGACGGACGCCATCCTGAACTCCAAAATCTCCCTGGCAAAGTCCAAGGGCATTCAGGTGGTAGCCGACGCCCATATCCCCGTGAAGCTCAAGTCCTCGGAAATTGACCTGTGCTGCATCATCGGCAACCTCTTTGACAACGCCATTGAGGCCAGCCTGCCCCTGCCGGAGGACAAAAGGCTCATCCGGGTATACATGGACATGAAGAACACCCAGCTCTACATTTCCTTTACGAATTTCACCGCCGAAAAGAAGCTGCCAAAGCTGGGGGGCCGCTTCCGCACCACCAAGGGCGAGGGCCACGGCTTCGGCCTGCAGCGCATCGACGCCATTGTGGAGCGCTTAGAGGGCTATATCAGCCGGAACAGCGAGGACGGGGCGTTTACAACGGAAATTCTGCTGCCGCAGGTGTAAAGAACGGATGTCATTGCGAACCAGTGACCGATGTCACTGGTGTGGCAATCCCCCCGTTAGGCGTAAAAAGCCTAAATCTTCTACCAAACTGTTTGAATATCCGGGGGATTCCCACACCAGCGTGCGCGCTGGTTCGGAATGACAGCGGCTTTTTATGGCCTCTTGCCGTTTAAAAGCCGCCTGCGTTACAATTCATCCCCCAAAATGAACCGTTCATCCCCGGAATGCTCCGGGGATGTGTTTCTATGCTAGGATAAGCCTGCAAGAGAGGTGCTATTTATGAAACAAGAAACCAAAAAGCAGCCCTATACCACGCTGCAAAACACACTCTGGATGCTCTCCATCGGCTGGAACACCCGGCGGCGGGGGCTGACCTTCTGCCTGCTGATGGCCATTGCGGATGTGCTTGCAAACGTGAGCCAGCTGTACATCGCCCCGGGGGTTCTTTCCCTGGTAGAGCAGCACGCGCCCCTGCAAAAACTTCTGGGTACCATTCTGTTTTTCACCCTGGCGTTGCTTCTCACCATGGGGGGCAAGGCCTATTTGGAGGAGGTCAACTGCTTCTGCCTTGTGGAGATTCGGGATGCCATTATCCAGAAAATCCTGTTGAAATCCCTTTCCACCGCCTATCCCAATACGATGGCCCCGGCGTTTCTGCAGCTGAAGGGCAAGGCCAACGAGGCAACCAGCGGCAACCGGGAAGCAACGGAGGAGATTTTTCGGACGCTGACCGCCCTGCTGACCAACGTCGGCGGGCTCATCCTGTATACCACCATTCTGTCCGGCCTGAACGGATGGCTGCTGCTTTTCATGGCCCTGACCTGTCTGGGGGAATTCGCCGCCGCCCGCTATAAGGACAACTGGTACTACGCCCATAGGGACGAAGAAAACCAATTTTACAATAAGAAACGTTACCTCCGTGGGAAAGCGGAATCCATTACCTTTGCCAAGGATATCCGCATTTTCGGCCTGCGAAACTGGATGGAGGCCCTTCTGGACGGCATTCACGACGCCTATCTGGATTTTCTGCTGCGGTGTGAAAAAAAGCGGCTGCTGGTAGATCTGGTGGGGGTGCTGATGACCCTTGCACGCAACGGCATTGCCTACTGGTATCTGATTCGGCTTACCCTGCGAGAGGGACTGCCCGTCTCCCAATTCCTGCTGTATTTCACCGCCGCTACCACCTTCACCGCCTGGATTATGGGCACTCTTGGGAGCCTGAGCAAGCTGAACAAGCAGAGCCTGGACATCTGTCAGGTGCGGGAATTCCTGGACTACCCGGAACCCTTCCGGGGTAAGGACGGTGCCGCCGTGCCCAAGGCCCGGGAATACGCCCTGCGGCTGGACCATGTATCCTTCCGCTACCCGGAGGCCGATGAAGACACCATCCATGATTTGTGTCTGACGGTGCACCCCGGAGAAAAGCTGGCCGTCGTGGGCCTGAACGGTGCGGGCAAAACGACCCTGGTGAAGCTCTTGTGCGGTCTGCTCGACCCCACGGAGGGGACGGTTTTTCTGAACGATGTGGACGTAAAGACCTTTGACCGGGATGCCTATTACACCCTTTTCAGCGCCGTATTCCAGGAATATGCCCTGCTCTCCACCACCGTGGCGGAAAACGTCGCCCAGGGCGACGAGAAAATCGACGAAGCACGGGTTTGGGACTGCCTGGAAAAGGCCGGACTTTCCCAGGCCATCCGGGCACTGCCCCAGGGGATACACACCCACGTGGGCCGGGAAATCCATTTGGATGGCGTGCTCTTCTCCGGCGGCCAAACCCAGCGGCTCATGCTGGCAAGAGCCCTCTATAAAAACGGCCCCATTCTGATGCTGGACGAGCCCACCGCCGCCCTTGATCCCATTGCGGAAGACGACATCTACCAAAAATACAGCGCCATGACCCAGGGAAAAACCTCGGTGTTTATCTCCCATCGCTTGGCCTCCACCCGGTTCTGTGACCGAATTCTGTTCCTGGAACACGGGCAGATTGCCGAGGAAGGCACCCATGAAGCGCTGCTGGCCAAAAACGGCGGCTATGCGGCCCTTTTTGAAGTTCAGAGCCGCTACTACCAGGAAGGGAGGGAATTCTGATGAAACAGACAAAACGGGCCTTAAAAAACCATCTTGCCATGGAGCTTCGGGCCATCCGAACGCTGCACCCGGTAAATCCGAAATTTTTCCCCGTGGTCACCGTCAAAGCCCTTCTGACCGCCTGGCTGCCCTATGTGACGGTGTATCTCTCCGCCCGGATTCTTTCGGAACTGTCCGGGCAGCGCAGGCCGGAGGTCCTCTGGAAATGGGTCATTGTGACGGTAATCGTCACCGGCCTGATGACGCTCTTGCGGGGCTTTTTCAAAGAGCGGGAGGAAACGCTGCTGGATGATATCTGGGGCCGTAAGGAAATTCTCTTCTGCAAAAAGGCCGTTTCCATGGACTACGCCGATGCGGACAAGCAGGAGACCCAGGACCTGCGGGCACAGATTTCCCAGAATGAAAACTGGAGCGGACTTGGGCTGATGAACGCAGCCATTGTCTATAAGGACTTTCTCAATGGCCTGCTGGGTGTGCTTGGAGGCGTCGGCCTGACCGTAGGTCTGTTTCTCTCCAAGGTCCCTGAGACAGCCGGTTCTTTGACAGTTCTTAATAGTCCTGTATTTCTTCTGGTGTTTGCCGCCGTTCTTATCGGCGTTAACCTCTGGGCCGGGGCGCTCTACGGAAAAATTGCGGAGATCAACAATACGCTTTCCAGAAATGCCACCTTCGGGAACCGGGTTTTCTCCTATATCCTCACCTTCCCCAACCGAAAGGACACCTGGCTGGACGCCCGCATCTATCACCAGCAGTCCATTCTTTCCCGCCTGCTGAAAAACGACAAGACCTTCACCTACGATGGCGCTTTCGGCCAAGCGTCCCGCGGCCCCATCGGCATTCGCTCTGCTCTGGCGCTTGGCAGCACCGCCATCACTACCGGCTTTATCTACCTGTTCACCTGTCTGAAGGCTTGGGCCGGGGCCTTTGATGTGGGCAGCCTGACCCAGTATGTGGGCGCTGCCACGGCGCTGGCCAACGCCATCTTCCGCCTGCTGAAAACCTATGGAGATTTGCAGGCCAACACCGAGCACCTGGAAACCACCTTCCGCTACCTGGACCTGCCCAACGCCATGTACCAGGGCAGCCTGACCACGGAAAAGCGGGCGGACCGGAACTACCAGGTGGAATTCAAAAACGTTTCCTTCAAGTACCCCGGCAGCGAAACCTGGGCGCTGAAAAACGTCTCCATGAAGTTCCAAATCGGCAAGCGGCTGGCAATCGTCGGGGAAAACGGCAGCGGAAAGACCACCTTTATCAAGCTCCTGTGCCGCCTGTACGATCCCCAGGAGGGGGAAATCCTCCTCAATGGCATTGACATTCGGAAATACCGGTATGACGACTATATGGGCGTTTTCTCCATCGTCTTCCAGGACTTCCAGCTGATTTCCCAGAGCCTGGGCAGCAATGTGGCGGGCTCTATAGACTATGACCCCCAGCGGGTGAAACAGGCTCTGGCAGACGCAGGCTTCGGCCCCCGGCTGGAAAGCCTCCCCAAAGGACTGGACACCCAGCTCTACAAGGACTACGGCGAGGACGGCATTGAGGTCTCCGGCGGCGAGGCCCAGAAGATCGCCATTGCCCGGGCGCTGTACAAGGACGCGCCCTTCATCATCCTGGACGAGCCCACCGCCGCCCTCGATCCCATGGCCGAGGCAGAGATCTACGCCAAGTTCAACGAGATCTCCGGTGACAAAACCGCCATCTACATCAGCCACCGCTTGTCCAGCTGCAAGTTCTGCGATGAGATTCTGGTCTTCGACCGGGGAAGCATCATCCAGCAGGGTACCCACGAGGCATTACTTTCCCAGAGCGACGGAAAATACGCCCAGCTTTGGAACGCACAGGCGCAGTATTATACGGCGTGATTGCAAAATAACGCATATAATAATATGTGTCATATGTATTGACAAATAGAATAATATGTGTTAGTATGTTTGCGTCAGGAGGGACATTCTATGAGAAGCTACAGCTCACGGGATGTTATCCAGGCTTTGAAAGCGGATGGGTGGTATCTCGTGAATACCGTGGGAAGTCATCACCAATTTAAACATCCTCAAAAGCCGGGGCGCGTTACCGTTAAGCACCCGGACAAGGATATTCCCCGCAAGACCCTGGACAGCATCGAGCGGCAGTCAGGTCTCCGGTTCCGGTGATCTGGCGCCCTCCTGACGTATCTTTTGTTTTTGGAGGTATGTGTTGTGAAAAAGCCCGAAAGATATACCTTCCCCGCCGTTTTTTCCTATAAGGAAGGCGAAGAAATTTCCGTTTTTTTTCCGGATCTGGATGTTGCCACCAGCGGTATAGACGACGATGATGCACTTACCAGCGCCAGGGAGCTGCTTGGCTGTGTTCTTTTTGGCATGGAGGAGGATGGGGAAAGGATTCCCGAGGCAACTTCTCTGAAAAACGTTCCTCTGGAGGCCAACGAGCGGGCCGTCCTTGTGGATGTGTATATGCCCTCCATTCGCATGGCGCAGGTCAATCGGTCTGTCAGCAGGACCGTGACGCTCCCCGCCTGGTTGAATGCCGCAGCACTGGAACACAACATCAACTTCTCTCAGGTTCTGCAGGGTGCGCTGCGGGAGCAGCTGCACCTGTAAAACACATCTTAACAGCAGCACAGCGGCGGCAGCCTCTTGTCTCCCAGCCCAAACGGGCCGGATGATACCAGGCTGCCGCCATTGTCATTTTGTGGGGCTTCCCTTACGAAAATGTCAAGACAAACCATAACGAATTGTGGTATAATGGTTCAAAAAATGGAGGTGTATGCCATGGCCTCTTCCATTCTTCTTGTGGAAGACGATCTTTATCTTTCCCAGGGGCTTACGGAACTGCTGCAAAAAAGCGGCTATGTCCCCTGCCAGGCCTGGAATCTTTCTCAGGCAAGGCAGTCCGTTTACAGCCGGAGCTTTGACCTGCTGATCCTGGATGTGACCCTGCCGGACGGGGACGGCATTTCCTTCTGCCGGGAGCTCCGGGCAAGGGGGTGCGCCACGCCCATTCTCTTCCTCACCGCCCGGGACGAGGAATTCGACATTGTCACCGGGCTGGACGCCGGGGGCAACGACTATGTGACCAAGCCCTTCCGGGTGCAGGAGCTTCTGAGCCGCATTCGGGTGCTGCTGCGCAAGGACAGCCCCAATCTGACCCGGGGGGAGCTAGAAATTGACCAGGCCCGTATGCAGGTGCTCCGCCAGGGGGTGGCGCTGTCTCTGACGCTGACGGAATACAAAATTCTCCTATGCCTTATAAGGCAGCGCGGCGTTGCCACACGGGACATTCTTTTAGGTGCTCTATGGGACAGCGACGGGAAATTCGTAGATGACAATACGCTCTCCGTCCACATCAGCCGCCTGCGGGAGAAGATTGGCGGGCAGCATATCCAAACCGTGCGGGGGGTGGGCTACCAATGGGTGGACTGAGCATTGGACTGTCGGCCCTCTGCCTGGGCCTTCTCTGGGGGCTATTGCGGCAGCGGCAGAAAACCAAAAAGCTATACCGGCAAATGGAGGCGTTTTTGGACGGGCAAAAAGCGCCTCTGGAAATCTCTCTTGGGGAGAGCCCCAGTGCCCGGCTGCAAAACGCCGCCGCCCGGCTGGAAAACGCCCTGCTCCACGCCAGGGAGCAGACCCGGCTGGAGGCCCGCCGCAGCGAAAACCTGCTGACGGACATCTCCCACCAGCTGAAAACGCCCCTGGCCTCCCTGCAATTATTTGTGGAGCTGGACCAGGGAGCGCATCTGGAGCAGGAGCAGGCCCAGCTGGAGCGGATGCAGGCCCTGATCTCCGGCCTGCTGCGGCTGGAACGGCTCTGCGCCGACGGCTATGACTTTCATTTTGAAAGTCATGATTTATTGGAGCTTGTGGGCAGCTGCTGGCAGCCCCTGGCGAAGCTATACCCGGAGAAAACATTGACCGTCACAGGCACGGCCGCGCTGCGCTGTGACGAGATCTGGATGGGCGAAGCCATTACCAATCTGCTGAAAAACGCCTGTGAGCACACGCTTCCCTCCGGGCACATCCGCATTTCCCTTGCAGAGGCGGCGGGAGAGGTGGCGATTCGCCTTTCCGACGACGGCGGCGGCGTCAGCGCCGAGGAGCTTCCCAGGCTCTTCGAACGGTTTTACCACGGCAGCCATCCGGGCCACGGGGCGGGGATCGGCCTTGCCATTGTGAAAGAGGTGGTTCTGCGGCACCACGGCAGCATCACCGCCGAAAACATCCCCGGCGGGCTGCAATTTACCCTGTTTTTCCCGAAGCTGGACAGCTGTCTTGCGAAATCGTAAGGCAGCCGTCACGGCAGCGTAAGCTTCCCGCATTACAATGGAGCTATCCAATACCAAAGGAGGCTTTTTCATGACAATTTTGCAGTGTACGTCCCTTTCCAAGCACTATGGCAGGGGCGAAGAGCTGGTGAAGGCCCTGGAGGGCGTGTCCCTCTCTCTGGAGCAGGGCAGCTTTACGGCCATCACAGGCCCCAGCGGCTCGGGCAAATCCACCCTGCTGCATATGCTGGGGGGACTGGACCGGCCCACAGAAGGCAGCGTCCAATTTCGGGACAAGGACCTTTACCGGCTCCGGGATGACCAGCTGGCCATCCTCCGGCGGCGGCAGTTCGGCTTTGTATTCCAGAGCTACAATCTGGTGCGGGAGCTGACGGGGATGGAAAACATCCTGCTGCCCCTGATGCTGGACAAGCGCAGCCCGGATGAAGCTTACCTGAACCGGCTCATCGACATTCTGGGCATTGACAGCCGACGGAACCACCTGCCCTCGGCCATGTCCGGCGGGCAGCAGCAGCGCTTTGCCATTGCCCGGGCTCTGGCCAACAAGCCGGAAATTCTCTTTGCCGATGAGCCCACAGGCAACCTGGACGGCCAGACCGGGCGGATGGTCCTGGAGCTGCTGCGGGAGCTGAACCGGGAGCTGGGCATCACCCTGGTGCTGGTGACCCACGACCTGGGGGTTGCGGAGCAGGCCCAGCGGGTGATCCACCTGACGGACGGGAAGATCGCCCGGGACAGCGGTGGGGTGCAGCTATGAAAAAGCTGACCATGAACCGCCTGGCCTTTTCCGGTATCCGGGCCAATAAAAAGGACTATCTCCTGCTGGGTATCAGCGCGTTTCTGGCGATTTTCGCAGCGGTTTCCACGGTGCTGGGAACCCTTGCCCTGATGCAGGCCGCCACAGACCGGCGGAATGGGGCCTACGGCAGCGAGGATGCCTTTGTATTCGATGTACAGTCTGTGCCGGAGAACATCCCCGGGGTGCGGCAGTATGGCTGCGTGACCGTGCTCGGGCAGGTGAAGGATTTCCCTGTGGGCTATTACGATGAAGCCGCCCAGCGAATCCTCAACCGCCGCTGCATGGAAGGGCGGCTGCCGGAAAAGGCCGGAGAGGCGGCAGTGGATCTCACGGCCCTGGAGCGGCTGCAGCCCGGGGCGCAGGTGGGAGACAGTCTGGTCGTCCCCTTCACGTCCAAGGGCAAAACCGAAACCAGACAATACCGCATCGTGGGCATTTTGCAGCCCCAGTTTGCAGATGACACCCGGGAGGAATTTCTGTCGGCCATTCCGGATTCCAGCCTTGCCATGCCGGAAATTCTGGTGTCATCCCGGGAGGGCGGCAGCGCGGTGAACCGTCATCTGGTGGTGATCTTTTCCGGGAAGTTTTCCGGGAAGAACGGCATGGAGGCCCTTTCCGCTGCCTTTCCCGAAAACAGCTGTCGGGGAGTCGGCTGGTTTGGAGACATCTACGAAACGGAGCCGTTTTACGGCTTTTGGACGCAGTTCCGGGAGAATATAAACATCAGCGCTTCCCTTCTGCTGGGCGGCGCCTGCCTGCTGGGCGGCAGCCTCATCGGCATTTTGGAGGCCACCGGCGGCCAGTTTGACCGGAAGCGGCAGCAATACGCCATGTATCGCACCATCGGCGCGACAAGGCATCAGCTGCGCAGCATCAGCAGCCGGGAGGCAATGGTCCTGTCTGCCCTGCTCTGCCCTGCCGCGGTTGGCTGCGCCTTTCTTTTGGTATGGGGCATGTGCCGGATTTTCCCGGACAGCCTGCATTTTGCGCCGAAAACGCCCTGGATTCTGGGGTCTGCCCTTGGCAGCTTCCTGCTTGTCTGGCTGGCTGCCCGGCTGCCTGCGCTGTTTTCCCGCACCCAGGCGGCGGCATTCCAGGGGCCGGTGCTGGGGTTTCCCAAAATTCGCTCCAGGAAACGCTTCCATCTTGCTTCCTTGTGGAATGCCCGGCGGTTTCGCTTCCACCCCCTGGGGCAGCTGGGCTGCCTGCTGATGATCGTCATCCTGGATCTGGCTGTCTATGGCAGCGTTTCGGAGATTTTCTATCAGGTGCAGGTCATCCATTCCACCAAGGCATCCTATACGGACACACAAAGCATTGCTCTGGAACGGGAAAATTTCAATACCGGCTGTCCCCTGTTCACTGCGGAACGGGCCTACCATATCGAACCGGAGGTTTTGGAGGAAATTCAGGCTCTTCCGGGTGTTGTCGACGCAAAGGGTTGCTGGTATGCCGATGCGATCGGCCTTACCGACCACGTGGGCAGTTATTTTGAAAAAACCGCTTTTGACAACACCCAGCTATACCGGGACGCAGCCGGGAAGCACCCCCGGGCCTACACCTGGCATGAGGCGCTGAAAGCGGCTCTGGGAACGGAGAAATCAACCATGGAGCTGACGCTTCTGGTGCTCTCCGATTTATCCGGGCTGGAGGAGGGCACCACCGGCGGAAAAATCGACCTTGCCAAAATCGATGCCGGAGAGGAAGTCATTGTAAATGTCCCGGAATTCTATGCGAAATACCGGGAAGACGGCATTGGAAGCATCTCCTACACGCCAAAGGAAGGCTATGACCCTGTGGAGAACGACCAGTTTGGGGCGGGGGAAGTTTTGCCCCTTGTGCAGCTGTGCCTGACGCAGCTGCAATCGCAGAATATCGATCTGACAACCTCCGCCCAGGCGCTGCCTTTTGATGCGGCGAGAGGTTTGCGTGCAGAGCCGAAAATCGGCGCAGTGGTGAATGCAGAGCGCTTCACCGGCTCCGGCTGCCAGGTGATCACAACGCCTCAGGGGCTGAAAAATCTGGGTCTTGTTTGCGACAACACCCAATATATTCGCATCAATAACCGGGAGGATATCACCAAAACACAGTATGACGCACTCCGGGCCGCCCTGGAGCGCATTGCCGCCCGGGAGGATGACGTTACCGTCCTGGATGACCGGGAAAGCCAGACCAGCCGGACCGGCAGCGGCATGCGCCGCATCCTCTTCTTCTGCGGCCTGAGCATTGCAATGCTGCTTTTAACGGTGCTCCTGCTCTGCGGCAGCATCCTTCGCCAGATACGCGCAGAAACGCGCACCCTTGGAACATTGCGGGCCCTGGGCTGCGACGAAAGGAGCCTGACCCAGCTCTTTTTCCGGCAGATCCCAGAAACCGCCGGACTTGCCTGGCTGCTGGTGGTCGGGCTGCACCTTTTCAGCGCCTGGGGCTATCTGCAATACAATTGGCGGGAAATCCGGCTCAACGCCATCACAAGCATCTTTACCGCCCTCCTGCTCACGGGGCTATGCTATCTGGTGATCCGAAGGCAGGTCAAAAAAATGCTTGAAGGCAGCATTGTGGAGAGCATTCGGGAGGAATAAACGCAGGTTTAAAAATTGCCCCAAAGCGCTTCTCAAACGCTTTGGGGCAGCTTTTTCGCTCAATCGTTGGGAACAACCTTGACGATTCCGGCTTTCCACATAATCCAGGAAATCAGAATCAGGATGGGGATCATCACGATCATCAGAATCCCGGCAATGCCGGTGGTGGCAATGCCCATGACGGTCAGCACGGACACAAGGATCACGGGGATAATGGCGGGCAGCAGCTTATTCTTGACCTTGGTCTTGCCGCTGCCCTTGCCCAGCAGGCCAAGGCTCATGCAGCCGAACAGCGCAGGCAGAAGATAGTTGCTGGCTGTTTCGAAGGTCTCGTTCTCCAGAATTGGCTGAATGAAGGACAGCAGCAGCATACCCAGCGCCAGGATGACAATGGTCACGCTGGAGGAAACAGCGGTGGCAATCAAGGCAATGGCATCGCCCTCTACCGTGCTCTGCTCCACCTTGGCAATCTTTTGTGCATTGATAATACAGGGCATTTTCAGGTTCATCAGATTGCCGGAGGCAAAGGTCAGATAGCTGGAGGAACCCAGGATGGGGGTATAGCTGCCGATCTCTGCAACGCTCATGGGAGTCATAATGACCAGAATGGAAATCAGGCCCGGAAGACACATCTTAAAGCTGGGCATGCAGTCATAGACGGTGCAGATGATAAAGGGCATTACCACCATGTACACAGTGAAAACAATCATGAAGATACGGCCGGTTTTATGGGCCCACTGAGTAAACGGATCGAGGGTTGTAGGTGTTTTTTGTTTTGCCATTTTCTTTTCCTCCCTTACGCAAATACCTGCACCCAGAGAACGCTGGATGCCATTGCTACGATCATTGCGATTGCCATGGTGAAGTCATTGAGCACCGGGTGCTTCTTGGCAATGGTGCCGCAAATCACGGTCACAATCAGGCTGACCACCAGGGTCATGGTTGTGGGCAGGTCCGTGAATACCATAATGGGGATATATACGCAGAACATTGCCAGCATGAAGCACCCTGCCATGATCTGGCCAAACTCGCTCTTGCCGGTCTTGGCCTGCATGATTCCGGTGGAGTACTTCTTTGCAAACAGGGTCACCATAATTGGGCCGGTGCAAATGCCGATGGACATGACGATCATAATCGCACCGAAGACCGTTGCATCGGAGGTCAGCACATCGGACAGCTGCACACCCAGGCCGTTGGCAGCATAGGAAGCGGCCATCGCTTCATAGGACAGCGAGCCGATAACGGACAGCCGCCACCAGGGCAGCGCCGCCCCCAGAGAAACCGTCAGGGTGATAAATCCCAACAGAATGGCAAGGCTGGGGACAATGGAGGACACGACGGTGGATTTCACAACGTTCTTGATGACATCGCTTTCAATGCCAAGCTCGGCACATCTTGCGGAGGCTTTTTTCACGCTCATAATTGCATATGCGATGATAATGCCCAGGCCCACGACGATCAGGGCGTACAACAGCGGGCTGTTCGCAACAACAGATCCCTTTACCATGGTGATTTCCTCTCTTTCTGTTCTTAAAATCCTTTACTTGTGCTCTTCCAGCCAGCGGGTGGCCACATAAACATAGGAAGCAGTTCCCTCGTAGAGAACCTCATCGTTGAAGTTGGCCTTCGGATGGTGCTGGGGGTATGCATAGTTTTCCTTGTCGTCCCCCACGGTAGCCAGCATCAAAGCGCAGGCGGGAATCTCATTGCTGATAAAAGCGAAGTCCTCACTGCCGCCGCTGACCTTATTGCCGGGAGCAATCACGGACATGGGCACAGCACCGTCCCCCAGGAGCTCCTTCATATATTTGGTAGTAGCTGCACCCACCTCCATATCGGAGATCATGGGCGGGCAATGCTTGACAAATTCCACATCCGCCTCGCATCGGTAGGCCTTGGCAATGGTCTTGGCGATTTCCGTCAGCCGATCCATCAGCATCTTTTCGACCTTGACATCGCCGGTGCGGATGGTGCCCTCCATCACTGCATTGTCTGCAATGACATTGGGTGCGCCGCCTGCATGGAACATGCCCGTGGTGACCACGCCAAAGGTTCCGGGCTCCAATTCCCTGCTGTGGAGCTCTGCAAGTCCCACTTGAATATGGGCCGCCGCGGTGATAGGGTCAATGGTCAAATGGGGCATTGCGCCGTGGCCGCCCTTGCCCTTGACGGTGATCTTGTATTGGTCACAGGAGGCCATGCCCCTGCCGCCGTCCAGAATGGCAACCATGCCCTTGGGGAAGGGCATTCCGGTCATGGAATGGATCATCAGTCCGGCGTCTACCTTCGGATTCTCCAGGACTCCGGCCGCCAGCATATCCTGTGCTCCCTCCAATGTTTCCTCGCCGGGCTGGAACATAAGCTTGACCGTGCCCTCAATTTCATCCTCCATGCTCTTGAGCAGCTTTGCGGCACCCAGCATCATGGCTGTATGGGTATCATGGCCGCAGGCATGCATCCTGCCGGGATTCTGGGAACGGAATTCCACATTTGCCTGCTCCTCTACAGGCAGGGCATCCATATCGCCCCGAATCAGGAAGCACTTACCGGGCTTCTTTCCACCTGCCAGAACCACCAGACCGCTCTTGCCGCATTCCTGGGGCGCATAGCCCATTTCCTCAAGCTTTGCTTTGACAAAGGCCTTGGTATAGACCAAATCCATACCCAGTTCCGGGTGACGGTGCAGCTCCCGGCGATTTGCCTGAATCTCCGGCTGGATCGCCAGAGCCGCCTGCATGATTTTCTTTGCATCCATAGTTGAAACCTCCCATTGCTTTTAATACATTATTACTTTATCGTGTTAAAGAAAATGAATGAAATTAGTATAGCACTTCAATTTTGAAAGTCAATGCTTTATTTTCTTTTTGTAGAATTCCACTGATATCTGTAGATAATTTCAAACATATAACGACTGATTGACTACATTTTCGAGGACATTTGATTTTCGTTCAAATACACCGTGCAGTTTTTTTCGTCAAAAGTTGCATTTATTCAAGCGGCAGTTTTCCTTCTTCCTGCCGTATTTCCTCCGAGAATGCAAAAAGCGCAGCGGCTCCCCTGCCCTTTCAGGCCATCGGGAAACGCTGCGCTTCCGGTTTGGAATTGTGTTACACTCTTTGGAACTGACTATTGTAGAGGGTATGATAGAACCCGCCCTTGGCCAGGAGCTCCTCATGGGTTCCCTGCTCAATGATCTTGCCGTCGCGCATAACGAGAATCAGAGAGGCATTGCGGATGGTGGACAGGCGGTGGGCCACCACGAAGCTGGTGCGGCCCTCCATAAGCTTGTCGAAGGCCTGCTGAATCAGCATCTCCGTGCGGGTATCGATGCTGGAAGTGGCCTCATCCAAAATCAGCATGGGCGGCAGGGTCAGCATAACCCGGGTGATACACAGCAGCTGCTTCTGGCCCTGGCTAATGCTGTCCTCATAGAGGACGGTATCCAGGCCCTGGGGCAGACGGCGGATGAACTCCCAGCTGTGGGCCTCCTTGGCGGCCCGGATGATCTCCTCATCCGTTGCATCTGGCTTGCCGAAAGCGATGTTTTCCCGGACAGAGCCCTGCTTGATCCAGGTGTCCTGCAAGACCATGCCGTAGCCGGACCGCAGAGCATGGCGGGAAAGGGTTTTGATCTCCTTGCCGTCCACGGTGATCTCGCCCTTGTCCGTGTCGTAGAAGCGCATAAGCAGATTGATAAAGGTGGTCTTGCCGCAGCCTGTGGGGCCGACGATGGCAATCCGCATTCCGGGCTTTACATCCAGGTTGAAGTGCTCAATCAGCTTCCGGTTGGGGTCATAGCTGAAGGAAACATCCTCAATTCCCACATTGCCCCTGGGCGCTTCCAGGGTACCGGCAGCATCCTCGCTTTCCTCCGGCTCCTCCAGCAGGGCGAAGAGCCTTGCTGCGCAGGCCAGGGCGTTCTGCATCTCCGTGACCACGGAGCTGATGTCATTGAAGGGCTTCATATACTGATTGGCGTAGGACAGCAGCACCGTCAGGCCGCCTACGGTCAGGCTGCCAACGGGAATCAGGATCGCCCCCAGCAGGGCCACACCTGCATAGATCAGGCTGTTGACAAACCGGGTGCAGGGATTGGTCAGGCTGCTGTAGAAAACCGCCTGGGCACTGTAGTCACGAAGCTCCCCGTTGATTTCGGCAAAGCGCCTGGAGGCCCGTTCCTCATAGCCATAGGCATGAACCACCTTCTGATTGCCGACGATCTCATCGATCAATGCCGTCTGCTTGCCTCTGGCCTCACTCTGCTTGCGGAACATCCCATAGGAGTGGGAGGAGATAAACTTCGCCACCCAGAAGCTGACAGGGGTCAGGCAGATGACCAGCAGGGTGATCCAGAAGTTCTTGGAAAACATGAATACCAGCGTCACCACAATGGTGACAATGCCGGAAAAGAGCTGGGAAAAGCCCAGCAGCAGGCCATCGGACAGGATGTCCGCATCGGCGATGATCCGGCTGACGATGTCGCCGGAGCTGTGCTTATCCAAATAGGACAGCGGCAAATGCTGGATATGCCGGATGGACTGGGCGCGGATATCCTGGACCACACGGTAGGTCATGCGGTTGTTGATGACGCTCATGACCCAGCCGGTCAGGCCGGAGAGCACCGCCAGAATGACAACACGCTTCAGATAATAGCCCACCATGGCAAAATCCACTTTTCCGGCCGCCACGATGTTGTCGATGGCATCGCCAAACAAAATGGGGACATAGAGCTGCAAAACCACGGTGACACCGGCCATGAGCACGCTCAATATCAGCAGCACCCGGAACTTGGCAATGTGATCCCAGAGCTTTTTCAGGGTCTTTCCGTTCTCCGGATTGGTCTTTCTTTTCATCACACATTCCCCTCCTTCTTCTCCCGCTCCCCCGGGAACTGGGAATCAAAGATCTCCTGGTAGAGGCCGCAGCTTTCCAGCAGCTCCTCATGGGTGCCGACGCCCGCAAGGCTGCCGTTGTCCAGCACAAGGATCTGGTCCGCCTGCCGGATGCAGGCAATGCGCTGGGATACCAGGAAGGTGGTGACGCCGCCGCCAAGACCATGAATGGCGCTGCGCAGGGCGGCATCCGTGGCGAAGTCCAGAGCGCTGGAGCTGTCGTCCAGAATCAGGATCTCCGGCTTCTTTACCAGCGCCCGGGCAATGGATAGCCGCTGCTTCTGGCCGCCGGAGAGATTCCGTCCCCCCTGCTCCAGCCGGAAGTCAAGCTGCCCCTCTTTGCCCTCTACAATTTCCCGGGCCTGGGCAACCTCAAGGGCCTGCCACAGCTCCTCATCCGAGGCATTTTCATTGCCCCAGCGCAGATTGTCCCGAATGGTACCCTGGAACAGCACCGAGCGCTGCTGCACCACAGCGATCTTCCGGCACAGGGCCTGCTGGGTGTATTCCTTCACATCGCAGCCGTCCAGGCAAACCGTACCGGAGGCTGCATCATAGAACCGGGGAATCAGGCTGATGAGGGTAGACTTGCCGCTGCCGGTGCCGCCGATGATGCCGATGGTCTGGCCCTTCTCTGCCCGGAAGCTGATGTCCGTCAGGCTGGGGGCGCCGGCATTGCGGTAAGTGAAGTTCACGCGGTCAAAGCGTACCGCCTCGTCGCCATTTTCCCGGGGCTGGGCATCCTTTTCGGGGTAGGTCATGGAGGTGGGCTGCTCCAGAACACTGGCCACACGGCCGGCACAGGCCATGGATTTGGTCAGAGTGATGATCAGAGAGGCCAGCTTAATGAGCTCCACGGTGATCTGGAGCATATAGTTGTTCAGCGCCACCACATCGCCCTGGGCGATGGAGCCGATGTTCACACGGAGGGCCGCCCGGTCGATGAGGACCACGGCAGCAAGGTTGATGAGCACATAGGTCAGAGGGTTCAGCAGGGCGGAAATTTTGCCCACGAACTCATTGAGCTTGGTCAGGGCCTGGCTGCTCTCGTCAAACTCCCTGACGGAATGGTCCTCCCGGCAGAAGGCGCGGATGACCCGCACACCGGTGAGGTTTTCCCGGGTCAGGCAGGTCACCCGGTCCAGAGCGGACTGGGCCTTCCGGTACAGCGGAATGCTGCTCAGCATAATGGCAAAGACGGCCACAAACAGCACGGGAATGACCACCGCAAAGACCCAGGCACAGGATACATCGATGGTGAAGGCCATGATCATAGCGCCGAAGACCACAAAGGGACTGCGCAGCAGCAGCCGCAGGCCCATATTGACGCCGGTCTGGACCTGGTTGATGTCGTCTGTCAGGCGGGTGATCATGGTATCGGCCCCCAGGGTATCCAGCTCCGTAAAGGAGAAGCCCTGGATATGGTCAAATACCGCCTGCCGCAGGTCTGCCGCAAAGCCGGTACTGGCCTTGGCCGCAAAGAACTGGGCCGTAATGCTGGCCGCAAGGCCCAGCAGAGCCATAAGGATCAGGATCAGGAAGCACCGGACCATATAGCCCCGGTCATTGCCCGCCACGCCGATATTGATCATGCGGGCAACTACCAATGGGACCATCAGGTCAAACACGACTTCCAGCAGCTTGAACAGCGGAGCCAGGATGCTCTCCTTGGTGTACCGCTTCAGGTAACTTGCCAGTTTTTTCATATTTGTCGCTCCTATTGCATTTTCTTGATTGACAAGCACATTATAGCACGGTATGATTCATATGAATAATATTGTTTCTATGCCTGTGTAATACAAAAAATATATCAGTGAGGGATATCCTATGGAAATACGTCAGCTGGAATACTTCCGGAAAATCGCCCAGACCGGCAGCATCAACGAGGCAGCCCGGCAGCTCAATATGTCCCAGCCGCCCCTGAGCTATCAGCTGAAGCTGCTGGAGGAGGAGCTGGATGTGGTCCTGTTCGAGCGCAGCCGCCAGGGCGTCACCATGACGGAGGCCGGAAAGCTCCTGTACCAGCGCTCTGAGGAGCTGCTGCAATTTGCGGACTCCACCAAGCTGGAGGTCAGCCAGATCGGCAAGCGTCAGGTTCTGCGCCTGGGCATGACCTCCACCACCGTAGGTCCCATTCTGCCAAAAATTTCCGCCTTCGTGCAAAAGCACCCGGAGGTGACCTTTGAGGTCCACGACGGCTCCACCTACTCCCTGGCAGATCTGCTGCGGAACGGGATCATTGATGTTTCCGTAGTGCGCACCCCCTTGCAGCTGGACGATCTGGACTACCAGCTTTTCTGCGAGGAACCCATGATTGCGGTTTCCGGCCCCGGCGTTTCCGGCGGGGGCCTTTCCCTGAAGGAGCTGACCGGCACCCCCCTCATCCTCTACCGGCGCTATGAGCGCTTCCTTCTGGATGCCTTCCACGCCCAGGGGCTGGAGCCCAGGGTGCTGTGCGTCTGCGACGATGCCCGGGACGCCATGCAGTGGGCAGAGCAGGGCCTTGCCACCGCCATTTTCCCAAGATCCATGGAGAATCTCTGCAAGGGGCTGTGCATCCGGCCCATCCTGGAGGAATCCCTGAACACCAAAATTCTGCTGATCTGGCGCAGCGGCAAGCCCCCCAGAGCCATCGTCCGGGAGTTTTTGGAGGTCTGCGCAGATAACAGGTGATTTCAGACAATTCCGCAGAAAATGGTAGACAAAGCGCATTTCCGCTGCTATATTCGCCCGGTAATCCCGGAACAGAACAAACTGCCATTGCCCATCCGCGAAAGCCGCGCAGAGGCAATGGCAGTCTTTTTTATTTCGCTTTTATCCCTACCCCAACGATTGACATAAAGCCTTTTTTATTTCTCGTCCCGCAGGTGCTGTATGGAGGCGAGAATGTTCATCTGAAGCTCAAAATTCTGACGGGCACGTTTTCTCTGGCTGTCCAGAATCATCCCTACAGCCAGCACCAGCAGCGCCGCAACCATAAAGAAGCCGGAAACCACCAGCGTGGGGATTCTGGGCACCAGCCCCGTGGCATTGTACTCCGCCAGCACCGGAATGAACAGGAGCACGGACACCAGGGCCAGGATCGCCGCAATGCAGGTGAAAAAGGGCATCGGCTTATAATCCTTTACCAGCGTGCCGATGGTCTTAAGGACCTTAAAGCCATCGGAGAAGGTATTCAGCTTGGATTCGCTGCCGGTTGGGCGGTCCCGATAGCCCACGGGGACGGAGGACAGGCACAGATTCTTATCCAGCGCATGAATGGTCATCTCCGTCTCGATCTCAAAGCCCTTGGACAGGATGGGGAAGCTCTTGACGAAGGTCCGGCTAAAGGCGCGGTAGCCTGTCATGATGTCCGTCACATTGCCCCGGAAGAAACCGTTTACGAGCTTACGTACCAGCACATTGCCTGCATTATGGAAGGGGCGCTTATTCTCCGTGAAATAGGTGGAGGACAGCCGGTCGCCAATGACCATATCCACTCCCTGCTCCAGCACCTGGTCCACCATCTCCCGGGCGTTCTCCGCCGGGTAGGTATCGTCGCCGTCGATCATCAGGTAGCAGTCCGCCTCAATGTCCCGGAACATGGTCCGGATCACGTTGCCCTTGCCCTGGCGGTGCTCGTAGCGGACGATGGCCCCCGCCCTCCGGGCGATCTCGTCGGTGCCGTCCTTGGAGTTGTTATCGTATACATAAATGTCTGCCTCCGGCAGCGCCGCGCGATAATCGGCAACGACCTTGGCAATGGTCTGGCTTTCATTGTAGCAGGGAATCAGAACTGCAATCTTTTTCATCGTCTTCCTCCAAATCCCCGGCCCGGGCCGGATGTGGTCTGATGAGACGATTATAGCATTCTTTCGGGAAAAAGTCCATTCCTTCTGCGCAAATCATGCATTTTTTCCCACAAAGACCATACAAGCCCTTACCCAGGAAGCACATAAGGTGCAAATTCCGTTTAGCCGGAATTTGGAAACAGTCCACAGGACTGTTTCATCCAATGGGTTCGAATCGGGAACTTTTTACAAAACAGAAAAGGGGCTGTCTCACTAAGAGCCTCTATGGGTCAAAATAGCCAAAAAGAAGATGTCA
>OLHA01000421.1_pt1 | contig 24847 bp, 26 predicted proteins | sample 1605961 | NCBI WGS metagenome assembly OLHA01 (sample SAMN03283288) | human gut metagenome | biome: human-associated habitat; material: feces | host: Homo sapiens | place: Peru | collected 2012
CTTTGTGCTGCTGGACAAGCTGGAGCAGATGGACATGACCACCCTGACCGAGTTTGGCCGCTGGCTGGAATCCGAAGGCCTGCAGGCCATCGCCACCCGTGTCTCCACTGGCAGTGAGTGCCAGATCATCATCGAAGACGGCATGGTCAAGGGGGCTGAATTGCCCATCCGGACCGAACCATCTGAACTTCAGCCGAAGAGCTGGACGAAAGGAGCTTTCTGATGAGCAAGTATTCTATCACGACCGGCATCCTGGATTCCCCGGTCAAGACCGTTCTGTATGGCCCCGAAGGGATCGGCAAGAGCACCTTTGCTTCCCACTTCCCCGACCCCGTCTTCATCGACACCGAGGGCGGCACCAAGCGGCTGAACGTTGCCCGTCTGCCTCAGCCAACCAGTTGGGCCATGCTGCTGGACGAGGTGGCCGAGGTGCGCAAGGGGAACATCTCCTGCGGCACACTGGTCCTCGACACCGCCGACTGGGCCGAACGCCTGGCCATTGAGGCCGTCTGTGCAAAAGCCAAGGTGGATGGGCTGGAAGGCTTTGGCTACGGCAAGGGCTACACCTACCTGAAGGAGGAGTTCGGCAAACTGCTGGACGCACTGGAAGAGGTGCTGAACACCGGGCACAACGTTCTGGTCCTTGCCCATGCGGCCATCACCAAGTTCGAGCAGCCGGACGCGGCGGGCAGCTACGACCGCTGGACCATGAAGACCACGAAACAGGTGGAGCCGCTGATCCGGGAGTGGTGCGACATGCTGCTCTTCGTCAACTACCAAACCGTGGTGGAAAAGAGCAGCAGCGCACCCAACGCCAAAAACAAGGTGACCGGCGGCCGCCGGGTCATGTACACCACCCATCACGCCTGCTGGGATGCCAAGAACCGCTTTGGCCTGCCCGATGAGATGCCCTTTGATTATGCCGGCATCGCTTCCTGCATCCCCGGCGCTTCGCCTGCACAGGCTGCGCCGCGTTCCGAGCCGAAGTTCCAGAGCAAACCGGAGGCTGACATCCTGCCCACCCCGGAACCGCCGAAGCCGGAAGCGAAACCTGCGGCCCCGACCTCCAACGTGCCGCCCATGGAGAGCACCCGCAAGGACGTGCTGCTCAGTCTGGGGGTGCCGGAGAAGCTGGCCGCGCTGATGAGCGCCAACCATGTCAGCGCCGAGGAGCTGCAGGGCGTTGTAGGCAAGCGGGGGTATTTCCCGGAAGACATGCCCATCCGGGATTACCCCGCCGAGTTTGTGGAGGGCTGCCTGATCGGTGCCTGGCCGCAGGTGTTCCAGATGGTGCTGGACAACCGTGATATCCCGTTTTGATTTTGAAAGGAGAATTTTCTGATGAACGATATGAATACCACCGACCGCGCTCTCGACTGGGACGACGAGGTCAGCAATGAACAGCCGGATTTTGTGCTGCTGCCGGAGGGCGAATATGCCTTCGAGGTCACCGAGTTGGAGCGCGCCCGCTACGAGGGCAGCGCCAAACTGCCGCCCTGCAAGATGGCCAAGCTGACCCTGCACATCTTCGGCGGGGACAAGGGCGACACCACCATCACCCACCGTCTCTATCTGCACACCAAAACGCAGGGGCTGCTGGGGGCATTCTTCGAGAGCATCGGGCAGTGCAAGCGCGGGGACACCTTCCGCCCCCGCTGGTCTGAGATCGTTGGGTCGAAGGGCTGGTGCAGGCTGGGCATCTATGAGTACACCAAGAAGAGCGGCCCGAAGGCCGGTGAGACGGGTCAGGGAAACGAGGTGATCCGGTTCCTGCCGCCGCCTGCGCCCACCGCAGCCCCCTCCACCGGCTGGAAACAGGGGGCATTCTGATGGCACAGGAACTCAGACCCTATCAGCAGGCCGCGCGGGACAGCGTCCACAAGGAGTGGGAGAACGGCCGTCTGCGCACACTGCTGGTGCTGCCCACCGGCACCGGCAAGACCATCGTGTTCGCTTCCGTTGCCGCCGACCAGGTGCGGGCTGGTGACCGGGTGCTCATCCTGGCCCACCGGGGCGAGCTGCTGGAACAGGCAGCGGACAAGCTCCAGCGTTCCACCGGGCTGGTCAGCGCGGTGGAAAAAGCAGAGTCCACCTGCCTAAACAGCTGGTTCCGAGTGGTCGTTGGGTCTGTCCAGACCTTGCAGCGCCCCGCCCGGCTCGAACGTTTTCCGCACGACCACTTCGGCACCATCATCATCGACGAAGCCCATCACGCCATCACAGACGGCTATCTCCGCATTCTGGAATACTTTTCCTCGGCTAAAGTCCTGGGCGTGACCGCAACGCCCGACCGAGGCGACATGCGGAACCTGGGCGAGGTGTTCGACAGCCTGGCCTATGAATACAAGCTGACGGATGCCATCAAAGAGGGCTATCTGTGCAAGATCATGGCCCAGACCATCCCCCTGAAGCTGGACATCTCCGGTGTGGCGCTCAGCGGCGGCGACTATGCCGTGGGCGAGCTGGGCACCGCTCTGGACCCTTATTTGGAACAGATCGCCGCCGAAATGGAGCAGCGCTGTCAGGGCCGGAAGACCGTCGTTTTCCTGCCGCTCATCAAAACGAGCCAGAAATTCCGGGATCTGCTCAACGCCAGGGGGTTCCGGGCCGCTGAGGTCAACGGCCAGAGTGCCGACCGCCGCGAAGTGCTGGCTGATTTCGATGCCGGGAAGTACAACGTGCTCTGCAACTCCATGCTGCTCACCGAGGGCTGGGACTGCCCTTCTGTGGACTGTGTGGTGGTGCTGCGGCCTACCAAAGTCCGCAGCCTGTACAGCCAGATGGTGGGCCGGGGCACCCGGCTGAGCGAAGGCAAGACCGACCTGCTCCTGCTGGACTTCCTGTGGATGACCGACAGGCACGAGCTGTGCCGTCCCGCTGACCTTGTCTGTGAGGACCGCGCCGTGGCCCGGCAGATGACTGAGAATCTGGCTGCGTCCGGCTGCCCCGAAGACATCGAGGAAGCTGCGGTGCAGGCCGGTGAAGATGTAGTCATGCAGCGGGAAGAAGCGCTGGCAAAGCAGCTGGAGGAACAGCGCCGCAAAAAAGCCAGACTCGTGGACCCACTGCAATACGAAATGAGCATCCAGGCCGAAGACCTGTCCGGCTATGTCCCGGCCTTTGGCTGGGAGGCAGGCCCGCCCAGCGCAGAGCAGACTGCCGCTCTGGAAAAACTGGGCATCCTGCCGGATGCCGTGGAGTCTGCGGGCAAGGCATCGCTCCTGCTGGACCAGCTCCACAGCCGCCGGGACGAGGGACTCACCACCCCGAAACAGATCCGCTGCCTGGAGAAATACGGCTTCCAGCATGTGGGAACGTGGAGCTTCGATGCAGCCAAGCACATGATCGACCGCATTGCCGCAGGCGGCTGGCGCGGTGTTCCCAAGGGTGTGGACGCAAAAACCTACGTCCCGCCCGCCGCCCAGCCGAACGCGGACCCCGCCTGGGAATTTGGATGGTAATCGTACATGGAACATGAAAATGAACTCAAAGAGGCGCTGGATTTTCTCAGCCCGTCCGCCTTGAATTATGAGGAGTGGACCACCGTGGGCATGGCCCTGAAGCAGGCCGGGTTCCCGGTCTCCGCCTGGGAGCAGTGGAGTGCCCGCGACGCCGGGCGCTACCACAAGGGGGAATGTACCCGCAAATGGGAAAGCTTCCACGGCAGCGCGCAGCCTGTCACCGAGAACAGCATCTTTCAGCTGGCCTATCAGCAGGGCTGGACCGGCCCCGCCGGACACGCGCTGGACTGGGGCGACGAGATCTCTGCCGGAGCCAGCTCCTCAGCGGACGGAAGGCTCGTAGACCCGCGCTGGGTAGAAGACCACGACTTGGATCTCCCCACGGAATGGCACCCCGCCGAAGAGCTGAAGCGCTACCTGCAGGCTCTGTTCGAACCCGACGAGCATGTGGCCTATGTGACCGAGAGCTACCGCCGGGATGGACGCCAGGCCCCCACAAAGGGGTGCTGGGACCGCACCGCCGGGCAGCTCATCGAAGAACTGACCACCTGCGGGGATGACATCGGCAAAGTGGTCGGCGACTGTGACCCGGACGCCGGTGCGTGGATCTGCTTCAACCCGGTAGAGGGCGGCCGGAACAACGCCAACGTGACCGATTTCCGCTATGCCCTCGTGGAGTGCGACAATATGGAGCTGGGCAAGCAGCTGGCCATCATCAAGCAGCTGGAACTCCCCTGCGCCGCGCTGGTCTATTCCGGCGGAAAGAGCGTCCATGCCATCGTCCGAGTCAACGCTCCGGACTACACCGAGTACCGCAAGCGGGTGGACTACCTCTATTCCGCCTGCCAGAAAAACGGCCTGCCCCTTGACCAGCAGAACCGCAACCCCTCCCGCCTGAGCCGGATGCCAGGCATCCTGCGCGGCGGGCACCGGCAGGCCCTGCTGGAAACGAACGCGGGCAAGAGCTGCTGGGAGGAGTGGGTGGACTGGTTCGAGTCGGAGACGGACGAGCTGCCCGACTGGACGGTCCGAAAGGACCTCTCCGAGATCCCGCCCCTGCGGGAACCGCTCATTGCAGATGTCCTGCGCAAGGGCCACAAGATGATGATCGCAGGCCCCAGCAAAGCGGGAAAGAGCTTCGCTCTCATCGAGCTGTGCATTGCCATCGCCGAGGGCACCACATGGCTGGGCCGCTTTTCCTGTGCACAGGGAAAGGTCCTGTATCTGAATCTGGAGCTTGACCCCGCATCCTGTCTGCACCGCTTCGCGGATGTCTACAATGCGCTGGGGCTGGCACCGGACCACTTCGACCAGATCGCCATCTGGGACTTGCGCGGCATTCCGGTGCCGTTAGACAAGCTGGCACCTAAGCTCATCCGACGGGCCAAGAAGCAGGGGTTCACCGCCATCATCTTCGACCCGATCTATAAGGTCCTGACCGGCGACGAGAACTCCGCCGAGCAGATGGCCAAGTTCTGCGGGCAGTTTGATATGGTCTGCCACGAGCTGGACTGCGCCGTCATCTACGCCCACCACCACAGCAAGGGTGCCCAGGGCGGCAAGCGCAGCATGGACCGAGCTTCTGGTTCCGGCGTATTCGCCCGTGACCCGGATGCCATGCTGGATATGACCGAGCTTGTCCCCACCGACGCCATCCGGGAGCAGCTCCACAACAAGGCCGCCTGCGCCGTCATCAAGCGCATCCTCGACAAGCGCGGTTTTGCTGACAGCTACGGCCCGGACGATGCCTTCAGCCGCACCCGGATGCTGGCCGTGGCAAAGGAGCACCTGGGCCTGTCCGATCTGCGGGCCATCGACGCCGAAGTCGCTGCGGCCGAGAAAAAAGCCGACAGTCTGACCGCCTGGCGCATCGATGGCACCCTCCGCGAGTTCCCCCGCTTCGACCCGGTGAACCTCTGGTTCGACTACCCGGTCCACAAGCTGGACAGCGGACTGCTGGAAGATTTGCAGCCGGACAGTGACTTCAAGGCCCTCGGCAGTCGCGGCGCGGCGAAGCGCTGGGGCAACAAGGAAAAGGTAACGAAAGACAAAAAAGCCGAACTCGACACTGCCTTTGAAGCCTGCACGATGGATGGCAAAGTAACCGTTTACAGCATGGCCGAATATCTGGGACTCAAACCGGAAACGGTTCGGAAGCGTCTTAAAGCTGACGGCGGCTATTGGATGGATGATGGCGTCGTTGGAAAGAAAGAACCTGGCTCTGCCGGATGATTTACATTTTGTTATTGCTTCGCATTACAGTTTGTACAAAAACAGCAAAATAGCGGCTATAATGCAATCCGTCCGATTTGCCAAATTTGGCAAAATAGCCGCTATGACCGCTACAATCAGCACGGCAAAATAGCCTATTATATATAGCTATAACTGCAACATGTGTGATGGGGTTCCCGGAGGATGGGGCGTAAGACAGCCCCCATCCCTCCGGAAGCCCTCCCCATCACGTTGGCTGGATCCAAAAAGAAAAAACGAGGTGAACACCATGCACATGCAATTCTTTATCCCCATGAAACCGCCTACTACGACCCACAGCGACAAGCAGCTCCATGCGTACATGAAAGGCGGCAAGCCCTGTGCCGTTCTCCACGACAGCCCGGAGCTGAAGCAGACCCGCGCCAAGCTCCACGCCTGCCTCGCACCGCATGCGCCGGACAAGCCCATCCCGGCGGGTCGTCCGGTGCGGCTGCTGGTCAAGTGGATGTTCCCGGCAGACGGCCGCCGCAGCGGGGCGTGGCGCACCAGCAAACCCGACACGGACAACCTCGAAAAGGCTCTCAAGGATGAGATGACCCGCCTGCACTTCTGGCACGACGATGCCCAGGTGTGCAGCGAGATCGTCGAAAAGTTCTGGGCCGACCCCTGCGGGGTGTACATTGTGGTGGAGGAACTGGAATGACCTACGAAGAGAAAAGACGCTGGCTCAGTCGGTACGGGGACGCTATGGTAAAGGCCAAGCACCTGCGAGATGATTTAGATGAAGCAGAACGTGACACCGGTTGTACCACGCAGCAACTGACCGGAATGCCGGGCGGCAGCGGTGATGGGCAGAGTCTGGCACGAACTGTAGAACGTATTGAACGAGCCGAGAAAGCCTTGAATGCACAGATCATGCTGTGTGATGATCTCCACGCCGAACTTATGGCCCGACTGGAGGATGTGGACGACCTGAAGGATTACGAGGTCCTGCGGCTGAAGTATCTCCGTTTTCTGGACTGGGAACAGATCGCACAGAAGATGAGCATCTGTGTACGGCAGGTTTACCGTCATCACCGTAAAGGTGTGGATGCTTTGGAACTGTGACAGATGTCAGTAAAACGTCAGTACGACGTCAGTGACATGTCTTTGATTTCATGATAAAATAGTATCATCGCAAGAGCCCGCAGGAAAGGTTTACTCCCTTCAATCCTGCGGGCTTTGTGCTGCCCGGCTGCGACAGGGGAACACACATTTACTCACCCAACAGCCTGAATGTACCAGCCGGGCTTCTTTGATATTTCCCGCCGTCCGCAGGGGCGGTTTTTTTCATACCCCCGGGGCCTGCAAAGGCCCCCGGGGTCATTTTGTACCCCGGCCTTTCAAAACACCCCCTGCCTGCAAAAGGCCCCCTCCCCCCTTGAGGAGGACCGGCAGGCAGCACACCCCAAGGAGCTGCCCATGGCAAAGACCGTTGCACGCCCGGATCGGGACGGCACCCACCGGCTGGCGTTTGAACGCAACAAGAAAAAGATCTACGCGACCCAGACCGTGTGCGGTATCTGCGGCAAACCTGTGGATTTCAGCTACAAGTTTCCGCATCCGCTTTCGCCGTGCATCGACCATATCATTCCGGTGGCCAAGGGCGGCCACCCCAGCGACCTCGCCAATCTGCAGCTGGCGCATTTCTGGTGCAACCGGCAGAAGAGCGACAAGCTGTTCACGCCTGTGGAGCAGCAGACGGAGCCGGATGCAGATGCTTCCGTGGCCCTGCCGCTGAGCACCGACTGGACGGCGTACCGCAGCCGCTGAGACGGCCCGCAGCGCCGCTGGGACGCGCACGCAGGGACAGGGGGGATCCCCCCTCCCAGGGGGCCCTCTGACCTTCCCAGACCGTACTGTGAATATTTTCTCGTGAAAGGAGAATCCACCGCCCATGACCGACCTGAAAGGCATGGCCTATCTGCGCCGCCGCCTGAACCAGAAGCGCAGCCGAGTGCTGACCCGCTACAAGTATTACGAGATGAAGAACGCCGTGAAGGACTTTGGCAAGGTCACCCCGGATGAGTTCCGCTTTTTCAGCGAGACGCTGGGCTGGTGCGGCAAGGCGGTGGACGCTCTGGCCGACCGGCTGGTCTGGCGGGAGTTCCGGGACGATAACTTTGACCTGAACTCCATCTACCAGATGAACAACGCCGACACCCTGTTTGACAGCGCCGTGCTGTCGGCCCTCATTTCCAGCTGCTGCTTTCTGTACATCAGCCCGGACGGCAGCGGATATCCCCGGCTGCAGGTCATCGACGGCGGCAACGCCACCGGCATCCTGGACGAGGTGACCGGCCTGCTCACGGAAGGGTATGCCGTGCTAGCCCGTGACCCGGAGACGGACAAGCCCCTGCTGGAGGCCTACTTCACAGCGGACAACACCTGGTATTACCCCGACGGCCAGAAGCCGTATCAGGTGCCCAACCCCGCACCGGGCCCGCTGCTGGTGCCCGTCGTGTACCGCCCGGACGCCAAGCGGCCCTTTGGCCACAGCCGCATCTCCCGTGCCTGCATGGGCCTGCAGCAGGGAGCCCTGCGCACCCTCAAGCGCAGCGAGATCAGCGCCGAGTTCTATTCCTTCCCGCAGAAATATGTGCTGGGCACCTCCAACGACGCCGAGCAGATGGACAAGTGGAAGGCCACCATCTCCAGTTTTCTGGAATTCACCAAGGACGAGGACGGCGACAAGCCGGTGGTGGGCCAGTTCACCCAGCAGAGCATGAGCCCCTACACCGAGCAGCTGCGCACCTTCGCCGCCCTGTTTGCAGGTGAGACCGGCCTGACGCTGGATGATCTGGGCTTCGTCACCGACAACCCCTCCAGCGCCGAGGCCATTAAGTCCAGCCACGAGAGCCTGCGCCTGGCCGCCCGCAAGGCACAGCGCACCTTTGGCAGCGGCTTCCTGAACGCCGGGTATCTGGCCGCCTGTATGCGGGACGGCATTGCCTACCAGCGCCAGCAGCTCTACCTCACCCGCCCGGTGTGGGAGCCGGTGTTTGAACCGGACGCCGCCACCCTGTCCGGCATCGGGGACGCCGTGGGCAAGATCAACACGGCCGTCCCCGGTTATTTCGGTGCGGAGAACCTGCGGGACCTGACCGGTATCCGCTCCGAGAGCTGAGGAGGCACCCATGGCCGACAAGGACATTGCCCCGGAGCTGCTGGAGCGCATCCGGGCCGACTTCCGGGCGCTGCTGGGCGACGCAAAGCCCGCCGCCGACACCTACGCTGCCGCTGCAGATTACGCCGAGCTTGTGGGCAGCGCCCTGGCCGAGGCCTTCCGCCGCAACCTGACCGCCGACGCCCTGCCGGACGGCAGGCTGTACTGGAACATCGCCGACCGGGTGGTGCGCCCCCTGCTGGAAGAGGAGCACCTGCTGGTGGCGGACGCTTCCGCTGCCGTGCAGCAGGCGCTGAACCGGCAAGCGAACCTTGGCATTGCCCCGCAGCGGGCCGTGCTGGACACCGACGCTGTGGACGGCCTGCTGAACAAGGTGTCCACGGCGGAGCAGTTTGCGGATGTGGCGTGGGCACTGGACGAGCCGGTGCGCACCTTCTCCCGCATGGTGGTGGACGACACCCTGAAACGCAACGTGGATTTTCAGGGCAAGGCCGGGCTGCGGCCCCGTGTCATCCGCACCGCCGAGAGCCACTGCTGCAAATGGTGCAGCGCGCTGGCCGGCACTTACGATTACCCCCGTGTGCCCAAAGACGTTTACCGCCGCCACGAGCGCTGCCGCTGCCGGGTGGAGTACGACCCCGGCGAGGGACGGCGGCAGAACGTGTGGAACAAGACCTGGACGGAGGATGAGGACGCCCGGCAGGCACGCAGGGAGTTCGCAGAAATACCGCTTCCGAATAAAGTACGTCTGCCCCAAGAGTCACCGCTGCAGAGCGTCCTGCCGGAATATTTGCGGACGGCTTCACCGGGCGTTGGCTCTATCACATATGATACAGGTTATGACATGGCACGCCATGCAGACGAAATAAAAACAGCACAATGGCTGCACGACCATCTGGGCGGCGACATTATGCTGTTGAACGAAGCAAACAATTATAAGGCAATGACGCCGGACTACATTTGGAATGGGAAGCTATGGGACTTAAAAACAGCTTCTACAGAAAAATCTGCAAACAGCGCTGTTCGGCATGGGCTGAAGCAGATTCAAGAAAATCCGGGCGGCATTATTTTGAACTATGGACAGAATATAATTTCTGTTGATTCGCTGAAAGAAGTTCTCCGAAAAAGGCTGACTGCCAGCGCAACTCAAAACGTAGATATTCTTGTTATCTGCAAGGATGAATTGCTCACGGTTCAGCGTTTTGTTGCAAAAAAATAGAGGTGTCGAGCCCCCACCATATAGCGGAGGCGCACCTCTATTTATTTTATACCATATTTTCGATTTGTCGTCAACATCCTAGAAGGAGGAACCCAGCCCACCATGCCGCGTACGCGAAAACGGACAGCCCCGGCAAGGCTGGGGCGTCAGACGCCCACCGCTGCCGTGGTGCTGCCCTACACCAAAACCTTCGGCCAGGACGCCATCGACCTGTACAACTCCACCGGGCGCATCGCCCAGCAGTGGCAGGAGCTGCTGCTGTATGACATTCTTGCCCGCAACGAGGATGACCTGTGGGTGCATACCAAGTTCGGCTATGCCGTGCCCCGCCGCAACGGCAAGAACGAGATCGCCGCCATCCGGGAGCTGTACGGCCTGCAGCAGGGCGAGAGCATCCTGCACACCGCCCACCGCACCACCACCTCCCGGTCTGCCTGGGAGCGCCTGTGCCACCTGCTGGACAAAGCAAAGATTCCCTACAAATCCATTCAGGCCGTGGGCCGGGAGCACATCCAGCTGGAAGAGGGCGAGGGCCGCATCGAGTTCCGCACCCGCTCTTCCAAAGGCGGCCTGGGCGAGGGCTTTGACCTGCTGGTCATCGACGAGGCCCAGGAGTACACCGACGACCAGGCCAGTGCCCTGAAGTATGTGGTCACTGACAGCGAGAACCCGCAGACCCTGTTCTGCGGCACCCCGCCCACGCCGGTGTCCTCCGGCACGGTGTTCCTCAAAATGCGCAACGCCGCCCTGCGGGGCGACACGCAGAACACCGGCTGGGCCGAGTGGAGCGTGGAGCAGCAGACCGCCCCCCACGACGTGGAGGCCTGGTATCAGACGAACCCCAGCCTCGGCACCATCTTCACCGAGCGCAGTGTGGCGGATGAGATCGGCGATGACCCCATCGACTTCAACATCCAGCGTCTGGGGCTGTGGCTTCGGTACAACCTCAAATCGGCCATCAGCCGGGCAGAGTGGGACGAACTGAAAACCGACACCCTGCCCAAGCTCACCGGCAAGCTGTATGCCGGCATCAAGTTCAGCACCGACGGCACCAGCTGTGCGCTGGCCGTTGCGTGCCGCACTAAAGACAACGCGATCTTCGTGGAAGCCATCGGCTGCCATCCTACCCGGGACGGCAGCGGGTGGCTTCTCGATTTTCTATCCAAAGCCGACCTTGCCGCCGTGGCGGTGGACGGGGCCAGCGGGCAGCAGCTTCTGGCCGACGCCATGAAGGCCGCCCATCTCAAGGCCCCCGTGCTGCCCACGGTCAAGCAGGTCATCACCGCCAATGCCGCCTTTGAGCAGGCCATTTTCGCAAAAGCTCTGTGTCATGCCGGCCAGCCCGGCCTTGCGCAGGCCGCTTCCAACTGCGAAAAGCGGGCCATCGGCTCCAACGGCGGCTTCGGTTACCGCTCTCTCACGGAGGGCGGCCACATCGAGCTGCTGGACAGCGTGATCCTTGCCCACTGGCAGTGTGCCGAGGGCAAAGGCAAGCGCCGGCAGCGCATCCGCTATTAACAGGCCACCCGGGCCTGTTTTTTGTTGCCATAAAGGAGGGTATTCCATGGCAGAAGCATTTGAACCCATTACCACGCAGGAGGCGTTTGAGGCCGCTGTCGCCGACAGGCTGGCCCCTTACGCCGACTACAACGACCTCAAGGCCCAGAACGAGGCCCTCACCGGTCAGGTTGCGGAGCTGAACACCCGCTGCCAGACCTACGAGACGGACGCGCTCAAGATCCGCGTCGCTCACGAGGTGGGCCTGCCGTTCGACCTGGCGGGCCGTCTGACCGGCTCCAAGGAAGAGGACATCCGCAAGGACGCCCAGCACCTGCTGCAGCTGATCAAGCCCAAGACCCCGCCCGCACCCCTGCGCGGCGACCCCGACCCCAGCGGCAGCGGCAAAAAGGCCGCCTGGCGCAGTTTCGCAAACCAGCTGATGAACAACGAGTAAAGGAGAACACATCATGGCAGATATTCTGAGCAAAGGCTCCCTGTTCCCGGAGGAGCTGATCCCCGGCTTTATCCAGAAAACCACCGGCGCGTCCGCGCTGGCCAAGCTCTGCGGCGCAACCCCCATTGCCTTCAACGGCCAGAAGGAATTCACCTTCACGCTGGACAAGGAAGTGGACATCGTGGCAGAAAATGGTGCCAAGGGCAAGGGCGGCATGACCGTGGAGCCCATCACCATCGTGCCCATCAAGATCGAGTATGGCGCGCGCGTGTCCGACGAGTTCCTGTACGCCTCCGAGGACGCCCGGATGGACGTTCTGAGCGCCTTTGCGGACGGCTTTGCCAAGAAGGTGGCCAAGGGTCTGGACCTCATGGCCTTCCACGGCGTCAACCCCCGCACCGGCACCGTGTCCGGCGTCATCGGCACCAACCACTTTGACAGCAAGGTCACCCAGGCCGTGACCATTGCCGCCTCCGACAAGCCCGACACCAACGTGGAAGCCGCCATTGCCCTGGTGCAGGGTGCGGAGCGGGACGTTACCGGCATGGTGCTGGCCCCCAGCTTCAAGAGCGCTCTGGCGGCCCAGACCACCACCGACGGTGCCAAGCTGTACCCGCAGCTGGCCTGGGGTGCAAACCCCGGCGAGGTGAACGGCCTGCGGGTGGAATCCACCTCCAACCTGTCCGCCGGTTCCAGCCTGGACCGTGCACTGGTGGGCGACTTCACCAACTGCTTCAAGTGGGGCTACGCCAAGGAGATGCCCATTGAGGTGATCCAGTACGGCAATCCCGACAACGATGCGGATCTGGGTGACCTGAAGGGCCACAACCAGGTATACCTGCGCGGCGAGGCCTACATCGGCTGGGGCATCCTGGATCCGTCCGCATTCGCCCACATCAAGGCCAACGCCTAAGGAGGACACGCCATGCTGTACCGCAACAAGCGCACCGGCGCTGTGATCGAGACGCCCTGCCGCGTTTCCGGCGGGGACTGGGAGCCCGTCAAGGCAGAAAAGGCGGCCAAACCAAAGGCTGCCGCCAAGGAGAAACCGGAGGCTGCTGAATGAGCTACGCCACCGTGGAGGACATGACCGCTCTGTGGCGTCCCATGACCGCTGCCGAGCAGGCAAGGGCGTCCCCCTTGCTGGATATCATTTCGGCCAGCCTGGACGTGGAGGCCCGCAAGGCAGGCAAAGACCTGCCCGCCCTGGTAGCTGCTGACCCGGCACTGGCCATGGTAGCCAAGAGCGTGGCCGTGGATGTGGCCGCCCGCACCCTGATGACCAGCACGAACCAGGAGCCTATGACCCAGCTCACCCAGGCAGCCGGCGGCTACTCGGCGTCCGGGTCCTTTCTGGTGCCCGGCGGCGGCCTGTTCATCAAAAAATCGGAGCTGGCCCGGCTGGGCCTGCGCCGTCAGCGGATAGGAGTGATCGAACCCTATGGCTCTGATTAAGGGCATCCCCGTCATCCTCTATGAGCGCACCCAGACCGGCGAGGATGCTTTTCACGCCCCGGTTTACACCGAAACACCGGTCACGGTGGAAAATGTGCTCATCACGCCGGTGGACAATGCCGCCGTGGTCACCGACCTGCAGCTCACGGGCCGCCGGGTGGCCTACGAGCTGTGCATCCCGAAAGGCGACGCTCACCGCTGGGAGGGCTGCACCGTGGAATTCTTCGGCCAGAAATGGCGGGTGTACGGCGGTGCCTCCCAGTACATCGAGGCGCTTGTGCCTCTGGCCTGGAACAAGAAAGTGCAGGTGGAACGGATTGAATAACGTCAAGGTCAGGCTGAACAAGAAAGGCGTCGGCAAGCTGCTGAAAAGTAAGGAACTGGCCGACGGCCTGAACCGCCTTGCCTTTGCGGCCCAGAGCCGCTTGGGCGACGGGTACGAAGCCGTGTACTACACCGCACCCACCCGTGCCGTGGCGGAAGTCCGGGCGGAAAGCTATGCCGCCCGCAAGGAAAACGCTGACACCAATTCGATTCTGAAGGCACTGAAATGATATGATCGAAGAAATCATCCAGAGCTATCTGAGAGAAAACGGGTTTCCCTGTTCCATGTCCGTGCCGGAGAACGCCTCCGGCAATTTTTGTGTGCTGGAAAAGACCGGCTCTGCCTACGAGGACGGCCTCTTCGCTGCAACGCTGGCGGTGCAGTCCTACGGCGACAGCGACTATGCCGCTGCGCAGCTGAGCCATCGCGTGGTGCAGACCATGCTGGACGCAGACACCCTGCCGGAAGTCGTTTCCTGCACCCTGAATACCGACTACAACTACCCCGACACCACGCGAAAACGGCCCCGCTATCAGGCCGTTTTTGATCTGGTGCATTATTGAGAAAGGAAGATCTTATGGATGCGAAAAATGTGACCGCTGCGAAGCCCAAGGTGGGCGGTGCGATCTACCGCGCCCCGCTGAACACGACCCTGCCCACGGATGCGAAGACCGCGCTGGCGACTGCGTTCAAGTCGCTGGGCTATATCTCCAAGGACGGCATTGTCAATTCGAACAGCCCCTCCAACACGAACGAGGTGGCCTGGGGCGGCGATGCTGTTCTGACGACCCAGACCGAGAAGCCGGACACCTTCAAGTTCACCCTGATCGAGGGGCTGAACGTGGAAGTCCTCAAGTCCGTATACGGCGATGACAATGTGACCGGCACGCTGGATAAGGGCATCACCATCAAGGCAAATGCCGACGAGCAGCCGTTCTGCGCATGGGTCGCGGACATGGTGATGAAGAACAACGTCAAAAAGCGGATCGTCATCCCCTGCGGCAAGGTGACGGCGGTGGGCGACATCACCTATGCGGACGGTTCCGTCGTGGGCTATCAGACCACCGTGACCGCCATCCCGAATGCCAGCGGCGACACCCACTATGAGTATCTGTACGGCGGAACGGATGTTCTGCCTGCAAGCAACGAGGAGGTTTGAGCAAAATGGAAAAAGTGAAGACCAGTTCCGGTTTCGAGATCGAGTTGGCAGAAGAGACCATGAACAACATGGAGCTTCTGGACGCCCTGGCTGACCTGAGCGCAGGCGACGGCATCCAGCTGTGCCGCATCATTCCCATGGTGCTGGGCAAGGAAGGCAAGAAGCGTCTGTACGAGCACCTCCGCCTGCCCGACGGCCGTGTCCCGGCAGATGCAGTGGACCGCGAGGTCGGCGAGATCCTGAAGGCTCTGCAGGCCGGAAAAAACTCCTCGTCCTCGCCCGACTGATCGCAGCGGACGAGGATGCGCTGGTCTGCGATTTTGCGCAGGTCTACCATGTTCTGGACTGGCGCAGCCTTCCGGTCCGCCTTGCGGCAACGCTGGCAGCCGGTCTTCCGCCGGACAGCCGCAGCATGATGCTCCTTGCAGGCGAGACGGTCACGCTGGAAAACACCCTTCGGGCCATCATCGCGGACAGCCTGTCCCGGTTTGAGTGGCGGATGTTTGCCGCACCTGGTTCGCCGCGGCCCGCATCCATTCTGGCCGCGCTGCACGGCATGAGCGAGGAAGAGCCCAGCAACATCCAGACCTTTGACAGCCCGGAAGAGTTCGAGGCCGCGATGGCAGCCATTGAGGGAGGTGAGACAGATGGCCATTGAACTGGCAAAGGCCTACGTGCAGATCGTGCCGTCGGCAGAAGGCATTCAGGGAAGCATCACGAGCCTGCTGGGCGGTGAAGCAAGCCGTGCCGGTGACAACGCAGGCACGATCCTGGGTTCCCGGCTGGTCAGCACCATGAAGAAGGTCCTGGGCGGCGCGGCGATCGGAAAATTCGTTGCGGAGTCCATCGGCTCCGGCGCAGAGCTGGAACAGAGCATCGGCGGCATCGAGACGCTGTTCAAGGACAGCGCCGGTGCGGTCAAAGAAGCCGCAGCCAATGCCTATAAAACGGCGGGGCTGAGCGCCAATGCGTACATGGAGCAGACCACCAGCTTCGCGGCAAGCCTGCTGCAAAGCCTGGGCAACAACACCCGCGCTGCCGCCGATGTGGCACAAATGGCGATGACGGATATGTCCGACAACGCAAACAAGATGGGAACCGACATGGTCTCCATCCAGAATGCCTATCAGGGGTTTGCAAAATCCAACTATACGATAAATCGAATGTCTGCTGCATGAGCAATCATGCAGTATGCGTGTGTGAACTCTACCAGAGGTGTGAGACTAAAACAGCAGCAGGAAATGGCTGCTTGAAATAGCCTTGCTAACAGGGAAACTCTAAACCGCACGGCTTTTGCGGCATGACAATCCTGTGCAAAGTCTATCACAAATTTCACTTGTAAAGCAGATGAAGTTATGATAATATCAGTGATAGAAATGTTTAACGACTATCGGTTCGTCACCGAGTACAGCGTCTATTGGTACGACGTTGGAAGTGCACACCAACTTTTTCAGGAGAAAGCCATGGAGATTTGGAAACCCATCAAAGATTTACCCGGATATTCGGTCAGCAATGAGGGCCGTGTCCGCAAAGACAGCACTGGCCAGATTATGGTGCTAAGCAAAAACGGCGGATATTGCCGTATTACGGTTACAAAGCACGTCCATCGACTGGTTGCAGAAGCGTTTCTGGATGAGCCAGAAAACGAAGAACAATGCTGGGTAGATCATATTGATGGGAACCGCTCGAATAATCACGTTGAGAATTTGCGCTGGGTCACACCCTCTGAAAATGCTCTCTCTTTCGGATATCATTCCCGAATTAAAAACAAAAAACGTGCTGTCCGAGCGACGCATCTCGATGGAACCACCATTCTTTTTGAGTCCCGGCAGGATGCTGCGGAATATTTCGGGTGTAACGATAGCGAGATTTTATACAATCACCGCTATCTGAAACATTCATCCGTTAAACGCAGTAATCCAAACGCCCACGATAAAAAAGGCTGGATTTTTGAAAAAGTTGAAGATATAGTCTAATCCCTGAAAGCCATATGCAGAAATGCGTATGGCTTTTTCAATACCGGGAAACCGGGGGTAACAAATGGCTCGATAACTTAAAGCTCGGTTACGGTGGAACCAAAACGGAAATGGAACGCTTGCTGGCCGATGCGGAGAAGATCACCGGCATCCACTACGACCTGAGCAGCCTGGCGGACGTGTACAATGCGATCCACGTCATTCAGGGGGAACTGGATATCACCGGAACGACAGCCAAGGAAGCGGAGACTACACTGTCCGGCTCGTTCAATGCGATGAAAGCCGCAGCGGAAAACGTGCTGGGGAACCTTGCGCTGGGCGAAGAGATGACTCCGTCGCTGGAAGCGCTGGTCGATACCACAAAGACGTATCTGACCGGAAATCTGCTGCCTGCGATCGGCAACGTGGTCAGCAGTGTGCCGGAGCTGGTCACAACGCTGGTTCCGGAGATCCTGCAAAGCGGTACCGCGCTGGTGCAGTCTCTCGGCAGCGGCTTTCTGGCGGGCGTACCGCAGTTCTTTTCCAGTGCGCTCCCCGCGCTGCTGGCGTTTACGGACGACCTCCGCGCCAACTTCGGCAGTTTTGTTTCGGCGGGCGTGGATATGATCGTCAGTCTTGCCAACGGCATTGTGGATGGCCTGCCGCAGCTCTTCGCGTACATTCCGGATATCGTCATCAACATTGCCGGGCTCATCAACGACAATGCACCCAAGATCCTCGCGGGCGGTGCGGCGCTGGTCGTTGCGCTGGGGCGCGGCATCATTCAGAGCATCCCGCTGATCGTTCAGAATGCGGGGGAGATCGTGGAAGCGGTCTTCTCCGTGATCTCTGCGTTCAACTGGCTCAACCTCGGTGCCAGCCTGCTGCAAAGCATTGGCAACGGCGTGAAGAGCATGGGCTCCAGCCTAGTGCAGGCCTTTCAGAGCGGCTTTACCGGGGCGCTGCAATGGCTGAAGAGTCTTCCTTCGCAGGTCTTCAACATCGGCAAGGATGTGCTTCAGAACTTCATCCATGCGATCACCGGCAAAGGAGCCGTGGCCACGGCGGCAACGGTGGGCGTCCAGCTCGTCCGGACATCCGAGAGCGACAAGGACTGGGGGCTCAGCGACGAAGTCGTCGATAAGGCCGAAGTCAATGCGTTCAAGGTCCAGAATCTCGCCAAGCAGACCGGGAGCGCGGTCTCCACTGCGGCAAGCAGCGCTGCCGCCTCTACGGAAAAAACGGCGCAGGCCGCACAGTCTGTCACCAAGACCGTCCTCTCAGCCCTGACCGACGCGGCCACGTCCTACTCCTCCAACGAGTACGGGCAGATCACGACATCTGTCACCGAGCTGACCGAGCACATCAAGGACAGCACCGGCAAAGTCTACGACCAGCTGACCCGCACCACCACCGAGTCCGGCAAGGAGCTGGTGAACGGCGTGGTGAAGAACTACAAGCTGGTCACCAAAGAAGTCACAGACGAGAACGGCAAGGTCACCACCACGACCCAGAAGACCTATGAGGACGCCTCGAAGTCGCTGGTCTCGACCCTGACGCAGACCGCGCAGACGCTGAAGAACGGCATCTCCACGACCATCGAGTCGGTGACGAAGAAATATCAGGACGGCTCCGAGCACATCGAGCAGACGGCCACCGAGACCGGCACCCGCATCGTCAACGGGGCGCTGGAGACCTACACGAAGGTCAAGACCCTGATGGACGGCGTGGAGACCGACAGCAAGGAGACCTCGCAGGCCGTCGTCAGCCAGTACGACACCCTGACCAGCAACTACGGTGCTGCCGCCGAAAGGGTGGCCCAGCTGCGGGCCGCTTACAAGGAGTCCGCGGCCAGTACCGGGGAGTTCTCGGAACAGACGCTGCGAATCGGTTATCTGCTCACAGAAGAAGAGGAAAATCTCGATGCGGCAAGCAAAGCCCTGAAGGAATACCAGAAGAACAACAGCCGCGCAAATGCCCAGGCAAACAAGTTCAAGAACCTTCTCAGCGAGTCCAATGCGGCGTTTTCGGATTTTGGCAGCTCTCTGACCAGCCTGGGCGAGTTCTTCGACAGCGAAGTCTTGCAGAACGCCGGGAGCTTTTTCACGATCATCACCAACGGCGTGTCGCAGGCCCTCAATTTTGCCACAAGCGTTGAAACGCTGGTCACGACGCTGCAAACCCTGAAGACCGCCATCGAGGCCGTCAACGCCACCGGCGGCATCTCCAGCGTGGTCTCCGGCATCGGTAAGCTCATCGGGGCAGGCGGCGCAACGGTCGCTGCAGGCACCGCCGGGGCCGCAACGGCCGGAACTGCAACGGTCGCCGCAGGCACCGCAGGTGCGGGCGCAGCTACTGCGGGAACCGGGCTGGCCGCACTGGGTCTGTCCATCCCGCAGATCGGCCTCATCGTGGCCGGTGTGCTGGCGGTGGGTGCTGTGGGTTACGGCATCTACAAGTGGGCCACGAAGGACAAGGACCAGACCGAGAAAAAGGCCAGCTCCAAGCTGTCCTACAAGGACATCCAGGACGCCTACTGGTACGGCAATGAGCGGGCCTTTGCGGGCTACGACTACCGCACGGACCCTTACACCTTCCGCCAGCAGTCCACGATGAGCGACTACCAGAACAAGATGCAGGCCGAGCTTGCCCGCATCGGTGAGTTTGTGGAAAAGTATCTGCCGGAGACCGGCAAGGGCGTCGTCGCTCTGGACGGCGAAGAGGTGGCCCGCATCATCACACCGAGCGTCAACGCAAATCTGGGCCAGCTGGCCGTTTTGAGCGGAAGGGGGAACTGAAACAATGTACGAGATTTACGGCTATCCCTACGGCAACCCGGACGCGGAGCTGCTCATCTATCAGCCGGGCAACAAAAACGGCACGGTCCTCAGCCCGAAACTGACCCGCGAAGTCAGCAAGGGCGGGAGCCTGACCTTCACCATGACCCGTGAACATCCGATGTACGAGATGCTGCAAAAGATGTCCACGGTGGTCGTGGTGAAGCAGGACGGAAAGGAGACCTGGCGCGGGCGCATCTTCAGCCATGAGGCGGACTGGTACAACAACCGGTCGATCTACTGCGAAGGTGCGCTCTCGTTTTTCAACGATTCCTGCGTGACGCCGTTCAACTATGAGGGGACCCTGAAGGAGTTCCTTCAGCACCTCATCGACGTGCACAACGCGCAGGTCGGCCAGAAGATGAAGATGTTCGAGCTGGGCACCGTGACGGCAGCCCTGGGCAACCAGGTGGTCCACTTCGGCGACGCAGACCAGTACGGCGTGGGCGAGGACTACGGCAAGGTCTGGGACATCATCGACAAGCTGGTGCTCAAGACCTTCGGCGGGTACGCCTACTGCGTTTTTGACGCAGCGACGGGTTACAATGTCCTGTGCTATTGCGACCAGGCAGTGGAAGAAAAGCGGGTGACGGCCCAAAAAATCGAGTACGGCGTCAACCTGCTCGACCTGACCGAAAAGACCGACACGAACGGCTTATACACCCGTATCTATCCGGTGGGCAACAAGCACACTGTGAAAGAAACCCGGTGGAAGTATAAGTTCAAGTGGCTCCCCGGCGGGCTGGGAAAATACACGGATGAGCACGAGGAGCGCTACGGCATCATGGATACCGACTCCGCGACCATCCAGAAATATCTGCCGCCGTCCGGATACCGGTACGATCTGGAGGACGGCTACATCGAGAACACCGACGCAGTCAAAAAGTTCGGCATCATCGCCCGCATCGTGGAGTTCGACACCGACAGTGCCAACGATACCTTTGCCGCCGGTGTGCAGGCGCTTCAGCAGAACCATCTGATGGTCACGAGCTACACCATCAAGGCCGTGGACCTTGTGGACGCAGGCGAGGCCACCGAGCGCCTGACCTTCGCCTGTTATGCCCACATCCTGAGCGCTCCGCACAGCGTCGATGCCGTCATGCTCTGCTCCAAGCTGACCGAGCCGCTCGACCACCCCGAAAAGAAAGAGTACAGCTTCGGCATGACCCGCCGCACCCTGACCGACCGGCATGTGGAAAACCTCGGCAAGACGAACCTTATCAGTGAGTCCAACGCGGCTTCCGAAAAGTACGCCGAGAATCTGCTGAATCAGCTCTTTGCCTACAAGCGCGACACCAATGCAAAGCTGGGAGACATCTCTTCGGACCTGACTGCCGCCGTCAAGAAAATGGTCAACTTGCAGGATCAGATCGACGACAACATCACGTCGTGGTTCTACGAGGGCGTCCCCACTGCATCCAACGCGCCCGCGAAGGACTGGACCACCGACACGGCCAAAAAACAGCACGTCGGTGATCTGTACTATGACAAAAAAACAGGTCTGGGCTACCGCTGGGTCGCAGATGGCAGCGCGTACACCTGGACCCTCATCCGCGATACCGGCGTCGCAAAAGCTCTGGCCGACGCTGCGGCAGCACAGTCTGCGGCAGACGGAAAAGTCCGGAACTTTATCAAGACCCCGACACCACCGTATGATGTGGGCGATATCTGGATGTGCAGCGAGGACTGCGAGATCAGCAACGTGGACGGAGGCGCTGCCCATGCGGTGCGTTTTTCTGCCGGTGAGATCTACCGTGCCTATGTATCCCGTGCAGAGGGTGAAACAGACGGTAGAGACTGGAAGCTGGCCTCCAAGTACACGGACGACACTGTCGCCAACGCAGCCCAAAACACTGCAAACCAGGCAAAGAAAGACGCCGCAGAAGCCGCCAAGACCGCGACGAACTTTCTGGAGTTCAACCAGACCGACGGCCTGATCGTCCGGCATGAGTCCCTGCCCGGCAAGCGGGTGCAGATCACCAACGACGGCGTAAAGGTCCTCAACAATTCCAGCATGGTCAATATTAAATCGGACAGCATCTCCATCACCGACGGCAACGGAAGCTGTACCATCAATTCCGGTCAAATCACATTTCATGGAATCCGAAATACCAAAATTGCCGACATCACCGATGCAGGCACCCAGTCGTACGGCGGCGTTTGGTTTGGATTTGATCTGAACAATTATTCGTCGATCATATTAACATATGAAAGCTACACAGACGACTCTTGGTGGAGTCGTGACGGTGCAACTGGCTATGTTTCTGTAGTCCTCCCTGTCAATGGGGAAAAATTCACCATTGCAATGCCTTGGAACACACCGCATTTTCGAACTGTTAGGGTTCAAAAAAACGGGATTCAGTTCGGTGGAGGATGGCAGAGAAAGTCAAATTATAATCTGGGTGTTATAAAATCATTCGATCTCGAAACTCCGTGGACGTCAGGCTGGAAAGCAAATGATTGCGTCTGTGTTCCAAAGTCAATCTATGGTTTGATGTGAGGTGAGAAAAATGCAGCGAAAAGGTTGGAAATACTGCGCAAAGGTATGCTCGGACGGGCGACTGTATGCTGGCTGTTGGGCAATCGACGAAATCGTCCCCAAGGAGCGTCTGGAACAGTATTATATCGCAGCGGAAGTTCCCGATAACATTGGTGACGGGCACAACTATATCTGGGATGGAGAGGCCCTGACTTACAGCCCTGTGGAGAAGCCTGCAACGAACGAAGAGGAGGCTGCGACCGAATGACCTACTACGAATCCCTCGAAGACATGGCAGCCCACAATCCAAATCTGAACGACATGCGGGTCCTCTTCGGCAGCGAGACCGTTTCTCTGCGGACACGGTTCGGTCTGTGGCTTAACAAAGGCTCACCGACCATCGGAAAACCTGAGACCGAATCGAATCTGGTCTATGTGCCCGGTTCCGACAAGGTGCTGAACCTGACCCGTGCGCTGGACGGTAAAGTCCACTACAAACAGCGGACCATTTCCGCAGAGTTCACCGTCCTCCGCCCTAAAAAGCAGCTGGACAGCCTTCGGTATGAGATGGAGACCATCCTGCAAGGGCAGTGGCTCCGGTTCTACTTTGTGCAGGGCGGCGAACTGTGGGACGGCCTGTTTGACGTGGAGATGACGCCGGGCGACCACAACGCGACCGTCAGCATCAAAGTGACCTGCGACCCGTTCCGGAAAGGTCTGATCGGAGGGACTGAGATTCCAGTGCAGAGCGTGACCATGAACAGGACCAGTCTCTCCCTGAAAGCGGGGGACAGCAGTATACTGGTGGCCACGGTCCTGCCCGCGAATGCTACAAATCCGACCGTCGCGTGGTCCTCGACTAACAGCACCGTTGCAGAGGTGAAAAATGGCGTTGTGACCGCCTTGCAAAGCGGCAACTGTACCATAAAGGCATCCGCGCAAAACGGGAAAAGTGCAGCCTGTTCGGTGCTTGTACAGGAGGTCATTACCACCAATAGCGCCATTTTGGGCAAATGTACACTTGGCAGCATGAGCCTTGGAAGGAGCTGAAAGAATGCGCTACATCAAACAAAATTTTGTGGACGGTCAGACCCTGACCGCTGCACAGCTGAACTACATCGAACAGGGCATCTCGGACGCGGCGGAGGCCATCAACGCGCTTGAACAGAATCCCGGCGGCACAGCAGAACTGACCATCGGCACCGTGACCACGGGTGCACAGGCCGCAGCAAGCATCACGAACGGCAAACTGAACCTTGTGCTGCCGGTGACGAACATAGGCGGCGGAAGCGGCATCTCGGATGCAGCAAAGCGTTACATTCTGGCTCTGTTTGAGAATGCTGCCTACAAAAACGGCACGATGCAGGCGACTTACAACGCGCTGAAAGCGGAGTGGGGGATGGGGTCCGGCACCACTGTTACTCCCAGCCAGCCGGACAATACTCTGCCGACGCCGCTGTACAAGCTGGCCGCGCAGAAGACCTTTGTGCAATCCAAGAAAGAGTTCATTGACACGGGGCTGAAGCTGTTCGAGACCGTGAACGATGCCATGGAGCTGACATTGCTTGCGACGTTCTCGGTTGCAGCGGGGACATACACTGGCAGTTCCCCGGCTGCACTGTTCGACTGCTTCAGCGAAGGTGGGAACGATAAGCGCGGTGTTCTGGGCTGCACCTGGGCGAACGGCAATTTTGGTGTCAACGTCTATCAATCTTCCGGTGCATCGAATACTCTGGTGGACGACACCAAGTTGCAGCTGGCCATTCAGATCAAGGGCGGCAAGTATCGTATGACCCAGAACGGGACATTCGGCGCCTGGAGCAGCATCTCGAATTACGGGACCGGCAAGACGGTCTCCAAGAGTCTGCTCATCGGCGCTTCCTGGGGAGACGGCACGGCAAAGAGATTCTACTTTGGCGGAACGGTATATGACTTCCAGGTATATGGCAAGGCGCTGACGGATGCACAGGTCAAGACCCTGCTGGCGGAAGGCCTCGGCGGCAGCACCGTCACGCCCAGCCAGCCGGACAACCCCAACAATGGCCTACCGACACCGCGGTATAAGCTGGCGGCTCCGAAGACCTTTGTGCCGGCCAACAAGGAATGTATCGACACGGGAATCAAGCCGTTCGCAACCATCGACACCGGCATGAATCTGACTGTGTATGCCACCTTTACGGTGGCTGACAGTACAGCTAATGCGGTGACAACGTTGCTTGACTGCTTCAGCGACCTCACCAACGATCAGAGAGGCATCATAGTTTCAACATGGACCACCGGAACCGTTGGCATGAACATGTTTACCTATGCCAGTCACTTTGTCAAGATCGAGTCCGGGAAAAAACTGAAGTTCCTGCTCCAGATCAAGGGAACACAGTTCCGGTTCCTGTCGTACGGTTCCCTGACCGAATGGAAGAACATCCCGAACTATGCCGCGAACAAGACCGTGGATCATTCTCTGATCCTTGGTGCTTCCTGGAGCGGAAGTAAGGTCGAAGGTACCGACAAATCCCGTTTCTTCAATGGTACGGTGTATGACTTCAAGGTATTCGACACGGCGCTGACCGACGAACAGATCACGACCCTGATGGAGGCAAACTGATATGGTATACGACCTGAATGGCAC